>Ga0310691_10000126_pt1 | contig 150082 bp, 127 predicted proteins | sample 176DNAGHGlowgp2_FD_203887 | JGI IMG/M metagenome (GOLD analysis project Ga0310691, IMG submission 203887) | Sheep rumen microbial communities from Palmerston North, Manawatu-Wanganui, New Zealand - 1766 DNA GHGlow gp2 (v2) (version 2) | ecosystem: Host-associated > Mammals > Digestive system...
TAGCGTCTTTTCCCTTTCATATTACCCCCTATCAAGGGGGGTACAATATGAAGGGAAGATGCTAAGACGGAGCTTCGGCAACGCAGTTGCAAAGATACGAAACCCCGAAAAACAAGCTGTTCTTTTTTGGGGTGATTTCCGTACTATTGTTGTAATTATTAACATTTTTAACTTATCATCTCAGTTAAAGAGCCTTGTGTTGTCTGGATTGACCATGCCGTTGAGTCCGAGAAAGGTCTAACCTTTCTAGCAGAAAGGTTAGACCTTTCTCCGAGAAACCAGGCACCTTTCTGGGAGAAACCTGCCACCTTTCTCCACATAAAAAAAGAAGTCCTTGGTACGCCAAGAACTTCCTTTTACTATGGTTGTCCAACTGATTATTTGTTGTCGACGGCGGCCTGCTCGATGGGGAGGCAACGCTTGTAGTTCTCAATGTAACGCTCGAAGCCTGCGACATCCTCGGGGGTGGGGGCGATGGAGACGCCTGTGTTGCCTGCAAAGACAACGGTCTCGAGGTAGTCGGCAAGATTCAGTTTGTTAGGATTATTGACTACATAGCCTGCCAACAGGGCGATACCCCAGGCACCACCTTCGCCAGCGGTCTCCATCACAGAGATGGGGCTGTTGAGGGCTGCTGCCAGCATACGCTGACCCACACCGGGCGTCTTGAAGTAACCGCCGTGACCGGTGATGCGGTCCACGCGGATCATCTCGTCCTTGAACAGGATGTCGTTACCAATCTTCAGCACACCGATGGCGCCGTAGAGCTGGGCACGCATGAAGTTGGCGAGGTTGAACTTGTCGTTGGCAGAACGCACGAAGAGGGGGCGACCTTCCTGAAGACCTGTGACAGGCTCACCTGACACATAGTTATATGCCATCAGACCGCCACAGTCGGTATCTCCCTCAAGTGCCTTGTTGAAGAGCTTGCCGTAAAGATCGTTCATATCCACCTTAATGCCAAGCAGTTGCTGATATTCCTTAAAGAGTCCCACCCAGGCGTTGATGTCGCTGGTGCAGTTGTTGCAATGCACCATAGCCACAAGCGAACCGTCGGGTGTGGTCACCATATCGATCATCTCGTAGGGTTTGCTCAGCGGCTTCTCGAGCACGATCATCGAGAAGGAGGAAGTGCCTGCGCTGACGTTACCTGTGCGCTGTTTGACGGCGTTGGTGGCCACCATACCTGTGCCTGCGTCGCCCTCAGGAGGACAGACGGGGATGCCTGCCTTCAGGTGACCAGAGACGTCGAGCTTCTTGGCTCCCTCGGGAGTAAGGAATCCGGCATTCTCGCCAGCATCGAGTGACTTGGGCAGAATGTCGAGCAACTTCCAAGAGAATCCCTTCGGAGCGATGAGCTCGTCAAACTTTTTCACCATCTCTGCATCGTAGGTCTTAGTATCAGGATCGACAGGGATCATACCCGATGCGTCGCCCACGCCCAGTACGAACTGACCTGTTACCTGCCAGTGTACATAGCCGGCAAGGGTAGTGAGGTACTTGATGTCGCTGACGTGCTCCTCGTTGTCGAGAATAGCCTCATAAAGATGGCTGATGCTCCAGCGCAGAGGGATATTGTAGTTGAAGAGTTTGGAAAGCTCGGCAGCAGCCTTGCCGGTATTGGTGTTGCGCCAAGTGCGGAAAGGCACGAGGATCTCCTGCTTCTTATTGAAAGCCATGTAGCCGTGCATCATGGCCGAGAAGCCAATGGCAGCCAGAGACTCAATCTCGCAGTCGTACTGCTTCATGACATCCTTACGGAGTTCGGCATAGCAGTCCTGCAGTCCGTACCAGATGGCTTCGATGGAATAGGTCCAAAGGCCATCAACCAACTGATTCTCCCACTCGTGTGAGCCCTGTGCGATGGGCTTGTTCTCCTCGTCGATGAGGACAGCCTTGATTCTCGTGGAACCGAACTCGATTCCCAAAATGGCTTTTCCAGCCTCAATTGTCTGTTTTGCGGTCATATTATTAGCGGAGTGCTTTGTTCAACATGTAATATACCTCGTTGTTGCGGAGGGTCTGCTTAAAGTCGGCAATGTTGGTCTGCTTGTTGATGCGGACATACTCGATGCCGGTCATCTCTGCGAAGTCCTCCCAATACTCTTCGTTGATGTCATAAGAGAACGCACTGTGGTGAGTACCGCCGGCGAGAATCCAGGCTGCAGCTCCGATCTCAAAAGTGGGCTGCGGAATCCACAGGGCAGAAGCTACGGGGAGCTTGGGCATGGGCTTCGGCTCGATGCACTCCACTTCCTGGGAAATCAGGCGGAACCGGTTGCCGAGATCTACAACTGTGGCCTTGATGCCAGAACCAGTCTTCGATGTAAACACGAGACGGGCAGTCTGCTGCTTGCGGATGCCAATGCCAAGGAAGTGGACTTCGAGCTTGGGCTTGTCAGTAGCGATGAGCGGACAGACCTCGAGCATGTGGCTCTGCAGGCAAGAAGAGCGGTCGCCAGCGAAATTGAGGGTGTAGTCCTCAAGGAACGAACAACCGGTAGGCATTCCCTGCTGGATGACCCACAGGGTGCGATAGAGGCAGGCGGTCTTCCAGTCGCCTTCGGCGCCGAAACCGTAACCTTCTTCCATCAGACGCTGTGATGCCAGACCAGGAATCTGGTCGAAACCGCAGAAGTTGGGATCGTCGATATTGGCATCGCCCAGGTCGTCGAAGTTGGTGGTGAAAGCAGTTGCACCTTCGTCCTTCAGCACTTGGCGCAGGGCGATCTCGGCTTTGGCTGCGTTCTTCACTTTCTCCCAATAGACCTCTTCGCCGCTCTCGTCAATCTTGATGGTGTAAAGCTTTTTGTACTCCTCAACGAGTTCGTCGGCCTCTTTGTCGGTAACCTTCTTGAAATACTCCATCAGAGAAGAAACGGGGTAGTAGTCCACATGGTAGCCCAGACGCTGCTCGAACTCAACGCGGTCACCGTCGGTAACGGCCACATTGTTCATGTTCATACCGAACATCAGACAGCGCACGTTGTGGGCATCGGCCACACCTGCAGCCACACGAGCCCATACGGCAATCTGCTTCTGTGCCTTCTCGTCCTTCCAATAGCCGCAGACAACCTTGCGGGCCACACGCATACGGGAACAGATGTGTCCGAACTCGATATCTCCGTGGGCGCTCTGGTTCAGATTCATGAAGTCCATGTCGATCTCGCTCCAGGGAATCTCAGCATTGTACTGGGTGTGGAAGTGGAGTAGGGGCTTCTGTAACTGCTGCAGGCCCTTGATCCACATCTTGGCTGGAGAGAAGGTGTGCATCCAGGTGATGATACCAACGCACTTCTCGTCGTTATTGGCAGCCAGCATAATGGACTCGACCTCCTTTGAACTGTTGGCTGTGCCTTTATATACAATCTTTACGGGTATGTTGCCGCTCTTGTTCAGACCGTCAACCATTTCCTTTGAGTGTCCGTCAACTGCAACAACGGCATCGCCTCCATAGAGGAGCTGTGCGCCGGTTACCCACCAAATCTCGAAATTTTCAAACATAGTTTTAAAATTTTAATTGATAATTGAAAATTGATAATGGATAATTAGCTTCCGCATACCAACTCTCTCATATCGTGGTTAATAATGTTATTTGTTATTCTCTTTTGTTGTTTTTATAATCGAAACCAATAACTTTGTAATGGACCGACAATCGGTATGCGCAGCTTAATTATCAATTATCCATTGTCCATTATCCATTACAAATGCTTTATGGTCAGCGTTTGCGCTGGCCATAATAAGCATTTGGACCATGCTTGCGCATGTAATGCTTCTCGATAAGCAGAGGATTCATCGTCAGACCAGGATTCACCGAGTAGGCGATAAAGGCCATCTTCGCACACTGCTCCATCACCTTGGCATTGTAGACGGCATTGTCGGGAGACGTTCCCCATGAGAACGGTCCGTGGTTCTTCACCAACACAGCGGGTGTGTGGTCGGGATTGATCTTGCGGATGTTCAGGATCTCGTCAACGATGACATTGCCCGTCTCAAGTTCATAGTTTCCCTTCACTTCTTCCTCAGTCATGTCCCTTGTACAAGGAATGTTCTGATAGAAGTAGTCGGCATGCGTGGTTCCGATGTTGGGAATGTCACGTCCGGCTTGTGCGAAGGCTGTTGCGTAGGTGGAGTGGGTATGTACCACACCTTGGATATTGGGGAATGCTCTATATAAAACAAGGTGAGTGGGGGTATCGGACGACGGGTTCAGGTCTCCGTCGACCACCTCGCCTGTCTTGAGGTCTACCACTACCATATCAGAGACTTTCATCACATCGTAATCCACACCGGAAGGTTTGATGACAACAAGTCCGTTTTCACGGTCGATGCCAGACACGTTGCCCCATGTGAAGATCACGAGGTTCTGCTTTACAAGGTCGAGGTTTGCCTTGAATACTTTTTCTTTAAGTTCTTCTAACATAATGTATTATAGTTTAAAGTTTGGATCATGAGCATATGCTCGATTGTTGAAACGATATAGATATGCACCGCGTTTGGAACTACTCTTGTCGATAAGTTCTGTCTTCTCGATATAGTCCATTTCCTTGATGCGTTTGCGGAAGTTGCGTTTGTCGAGTTCCTCGCCATTGACAGCCTCATAGAGCTTCTGTAACTGTGTGAGGGTGAATAAGCTGGGAAGCAAACGGAAGCCAACGGGCTCACTAGCGAGCTTCTGTCGCATCATTTTGCGGGCTTTGGCGACCATCTCATTGTGGTCGGAGTATAGTTTTGGTATAGCGTTGACGTCCATCCATTCCAGACCGTACTGACGGCGTAGTTCATCGTCGTAGTCCTTGACATTGATGAGGGCGTAATATGCAATAGATACTACGCGCTCACCGGGGTCTCGGTCAACCTTACCAAAGGCTCCTACTTGGCGCATAAACAAATTCCGAAGTCCGGTCAGATCATAGAGTGTGCGCGCAGCAGCTTCGTCAACCCCTTCGTCGGCGTTGACGAAGCCTCCGTAGAGGCTCCATTCGCCGCGTCCGGGATCCATCTGTCGCTTGCCAATCAGTATCTTCAGCTTACTCTCGTCAAATCCGAAGATAATGCAGTCTACAGACAGCCAGACTTTGGAATGCTCACCATAGAACTTTGTCATGTCTCACTATTACCAGAAGTAATAATAGAAGCAGCTGCAGAGTCCGATAACAACCAGTGTGCCTACGACATCGAAAAGGCCCCAACTCTCCTTGATGGACTTCTTGAAATCGGCAGAGAAGGTGATGGCATCCACCTGCTCCTTCGAAGGTGCGGGTGTGAAGAAACTCACAGCGACCATCAATAGGATGATGAAGAGCAACAACCAGCACTCGAAGATGAGCCAGTTAGTCTGCCAGAACCAGGCTGTAGCATCCCAGAAGGCTCCATCCATCACGGCCTTGCCCGAATCGGTCACCACATTGGTAACCAGACGGATCATACCGATGAGGAAACCACCGATAAGACCATATTCGCCCGCCTTTGGTGTGATCTTCTTCGAGAAGATACCAAGGGTGAATACGGCTACCATAGCCGGAGCTATCAGCGACTGGATATCCTGCAGGTATGAATAGAGGTTGCCCATGTTCATCATGATAGGCATCCAAGCCAGACCCAGCAGCACAACGACAACTGTTGCCATACGACCTACGAATACATAGTGAGCCTCGCTCATGCCTTTCTTCATGGGCTTGTAGAAGTCCTCAGTGAACAGCGTTGCGCAGCTATTGAAGAAAGCAGCCAGCGAAGCAACGAGGGCACATACGAAACCGATGGTTACGATACCCTTAATACCAGCAGGAAGAATGTTCTTTACCATCATGGCGAAAGCACCATCAGTAGACTCATGGTCGGCAATATCCATGATGATACCGCTACCGCTCTTCAGTGAGAGGGCATAGGCAATCATACCAGGAATGAGGAACATGAAGCAGGGGAGGATCTTGAAGAAACCTGCTGCGATGGTACCACGACGGGCACGCTTCATGACCTCCTTATTGTCCTCACCAGGCACCTGACCGAGTACACGCTGGACAATGTGCTGGTCGGTACACCAATACCAGAAACCGATGATAGATGCACCAAGGAATACGACATAGCCCGGGAACTGTGGATACATAGGATCGGCGGGATCGGTGTGGAACATGTGGGTTGTTCCGAAGCCGTCGTGGGCAGCGTTGCAGACACGCATCATTTCAGACCATCCTGCCGTGATGCTGCCGTCGCCGAGCATATTCAGGCCAAGGAACAGCACGAGGAACGAACCGACAATAAGAATAGGTGTCTGAATGGTAGACAAAGTCATCACACCCTTCATTCCACCAAAGACAGTAAAGACGGCGGTAATGGCAATCAGTCCGATGGCACCATACCAGAATGGGATGCCAAGCAGGAATTTGAAGAAGATACCACCGGTGAAGGCAGTCACGGAAACTTTCGTTAGCACATAGGCAACAAGAGTGATGATTGACAGCCACGAACCAGTGCGCTGGGTGTAGCGGAACTTTAAGAAGTCGGGCATTGTGATAATCTTACCCATCTTGTTGATGAGCAGCTGATAGAAGGGAACGAAGAGCCAGCCGAGGATGAGGATCATCCATCCCTGCATCTCCCAATGGGCCATACCCACACCATCTTTCGCACCTGTTCCAGCGAGGCCTACCAGATGCTCAGATCCAATGTTGGCGGCGAAAATGGCCATACCGATAACATACCAAGGCTCACCCTTACCGAAGAGATAAGCAGAAGAGTCTTCGCCCTGCTGGGCTTTCCTGTCTTTCCAGATGGCATACCATACAGCAGCCACCACTCCTAAAAGGCCGACAATGAGCACTACCCAGTCGAGCCAGATGAATTCATGTGAACTCCAATTCATAATGGTTTATTTATTAATAGTTAGTGATTATTTGATCGAGAACTTATAGGCAGCATGACTGTAATATTTCTCATCAGGATTCAGGGTAGGCTGCACCCACTCAGGATGATTGGGAGAGTCGGGATACTTCTGGCTCTCGAGACAGACACTCACGTGCTTGGGGTAGGTGATACCATGCTTGCGGATAATTGTGGCATCAGCGCCAACACCCTGGAAGTTTCCGCTGTAGACTTGGACACCGGGCTCGTTGGTGTACATTTCCATAAAGATGCCAGACTTGGGAGAGTAAAGGCTGGCGCATACTTGTGTGTCGTCACCTTTGCCATCCTTGAAGGTGTTCAAGCAGAAATTATGGTCATAACCAGTGGCATTCTGAATCTGGTCAAAGTCTGATTTGATGCTGTCACCAATGGCATGAGGTGTACGGAAATCCATTGGGGTTCCCTCTACAGACTTAATTTCGCCAGTAGGAATATATAGCTTGTCGCTCGGGGTGAAGTAATCGGCATTCACATAAAGCACTTGGTCATAGCCAGGCTGTGTGAAGTCACCACTGAGATTGTAGTAGTTGTGGTTAGTCTGATTGATAATGGTCGGACGGTCGGTCTCGGCCTCCCAGGTCATATCAAGGACATTGTCGTTTGTCACTTTGTAAGTGGTGACAGCCATCACCTTACCAGGAAAACCGTTCTCACCGTCGGCGGCGACGATGGTCAGTTTCAGGATAGAGTCTCCGATCTGTTCAGCTTCGTACACTTGGTGCATCCAACCAGTATTTCCACCACCGTGAAGACAGTTAGGACCGTCGTTCTTCTTCAACTGGAACTCGGTTTCTCCGAGGGTGAACTTTCCCTCTTTAATACGGTTGGCATAACGCCCAACACTGGATCCATAATCAGATGGACTGTTGAGGGTATCGGCATACTGGGCAATGTTGTCAAAGCCTAGCACAACATCCGTGGGATTGCCGTCTTTGTCGGGTACAACCAAAGATACGATACGTCCACCGTAGTTAGTGATACACACTTCCATACCATTGGCATTCTTCAATGTGTAAAGTTTTACAGGTTTTGCCTGAATTGTGGTATCAAACTTGGCCACGTCTAAACCAGATACCGTAAGTTGTGGTGCCTGCTCTTTCTTAGTACAAGCAGAGAACAAGAACGCCGTTGCGCCCAGTCCTAAAATCATTACTTTTAGTGCATTCATTTTGATTTTGTTTTTAGTTGTTTTGCGTTATAGAATTAATTTTGGGTGTAAATTTACAACTTATTTCTGAAACAACAATGAAAACGTGAATAAAAAAAGACGGTAAAGTGTAAAATTTACACTTTACCGCCATTATTTAACTTTTGTAAACACAAATTGTGTTATAAAAGGGTGTTCTTAGCAGAGTTTACGAGATCCATCACTGATGACAACATCATAAACTTTTGGCTCATGGCCATACTTTTCGTTGAACTTCTTTTTTGCGTCCTCAATGAACTTCTTATAGAGATCGTTTCGAACGAGATTGATGGTACATCCACCGAAACCGCCACCCATAATACGAGAACCTGTGACACCATTTTCCTTTGCAATATCATTAAGGAAGTCAAGTTCTTCACAAGAAACCTCATAATCTTTGGACAGACCTTCGTGAGTCTTATACATCAATTCGCCTACTTTCTCATAGTCACCCTCGTTGAGTGCATCGCACACGCCTAACACACGGTCCTTTTCACCGAGTACGAACTTGGCTCGCTTATAGTCTTCTTCGCCAACTTCTTCCCTTACTGCCTCCAACTGCTCCCAAGTGCAGTCACGGAGTGTCTCAAACTTGCCATCCGTATACTTGGCAGCTATATGTTTGACAACATTTTCACAAGAGCGACGACGGTCGTTATAAGGTGAACCTGCCAACTGGTGTTTTACTACAGAATCAAGTAAAACAAGGCGATAGCCATCGGGCTTGAACGGGAAGTATTCGAATTCACGGCTGCGGCAGTCGAGTCGCATCAGGCAACCTGCCTTTCCAAAGACAGAGGCAAATTGGTCCATAATACCACAGTTGACCCCACAATAATTATGTTCTGTCGCTTGTCCAGCCAGAACCATATCCCATTGCGATACCTTATTGTCACCAAAGATATCATTCAGGCCGAAAGCAAAGCAACTCTCCATAGCAGCTGAAGAAGACATGCCAGCACCCAAGGGAACATCACCAGCAAATGCAATGTTGAAACCTTTAACAGGAACTCCCAATTTCTTCATTTCCAGAGCGATACCGTATATGTAACGAGCCCAACTTGCACGGGGACCGTTTGAGTCGCTCAACTTGAAGTCTACACGGTCTTTCAGGTCAATGGCATAGGCCATCACTGTATCCTCTGTGCCATTAGCACGCATCTCTGCGATAATGCCTTTGTCAACGGCACCGGGGAAAACGAAACCACCATTATAGTCTGTGTGTTCGCCAATGAGATTGATACGACCTGGGGAAGCATATACATTGCCGGTCTTTCCATCAAAATGCTTGATGAAACGGCTTCTTACAAATTCAATATCCATATATATATTAATTAAGGTGTAAATTAATCAACGGGGATGTCTTTATTCACATTCTTGCAGCCTATGAGGGCATAGTAGAACATATAGGCTACAGCCAGGAAATAGACAAAGTAACTTGGCATGTATCCAAAGATATCTGCAAAGAAATTCTGAACTACTGGCAATACACCACCACCTACCACCATCATCATAAAGATGCCAGAAGCCTGAGCTGTGTATTTTCCAAGGCCTTCTGTAGCAAGGTTGAAAATAGATGCCCACATCACAGAAGTAAACAGGCCACATAGCACGAGCAACAAGGCTGTCATTGGTACTGTCGTAGATGTGATGGTACCTTCAAGAATGGAAATCAATGGCATGCTTACTGTCACGCTCTTTGGTGTGAAGATCGCCGCTAAAATAAGAATCATGCAAGCAAAGGTCGCAATGAGCATAAGTTGGCGCGAAGAAACCTTTCCTGCAATGAAACTGGAGCAGAGTCTACCAACCAGCATAAGAAGCCAATACATAGCAGCTACAGCTCCACCAATTGTTGCCGCATTGAGAACGGAATCAGGATTCTCCCATGCGCCGTTAGCCGTTGTATCGGACAAATAGAAATTCAAGCCACCAGGAATGCCAACTTCAACACCTACGTATACAAAGATAGCGATTACGCCGAGCAGGCAATGGCGGAAAGACCATGGTGAATGCTCGAACACCGTATCGGCTGTGACCTTACCCATTTCAGGATCTTTAATAGGTATGAAGATGAGGGCAACAAATGCGCAGGCAAATACCGTCATGGCGATATACATCACCAGATTAACGTCAGCCATCTGCGTTGAAGCCGTCACTGTACCAATCAGTGCACCTACAAGCATTGGAGTCATCGTACCAGCAAGGGAGTTCAGCGTACCACCAATCATATTCAGTTGGTTACCACGGTTTCCACCTCCTCCAAGAAGATTCAGCATCGGGTTGACTACTGTATTTAAGATACAGACAGAGAAGCCTGAGATGAATGCTCCAAACAAGTAGATACAGAATCCTGGGATACCACCGGAGAAGCCTGAGAGGTACTGGATGAGAACACCTATAAAGCCTACGGCAATACCAATCAGGGCAGTCTTCTTATAACCAACCTTTGTCAGCATTTTTCCTGCAGGGATACCCATGAACAGATAGGCAAAGAAGTTCATGAAGTTACCCATAATGCCAAGAACGTTAGATCCGCCTATTTCAGGTTGGTTCTTCCAGATGACCCCAATTGGTGCACCAAGATTCGTCACAAATGAAATCATGGCATATAGGAACATCATCGTAATGATAGCGATGATACTTCCATTTGATTTCTTATTGCTCATATTTAATAAAGTCTTTTCTTTTTTACGTTGGTTTATCAGTTATTCGACCACGCCGAAGCGATAGATGGTCTTTTGTTTATAAGTCTGGCCAGGACGCAGTACAACGCTGGGGAAGTACGGACGGTTTGGTGTGTCGGGGAAGTGCTGTGTCTCAAGGCATACAGCCGAGCGGAAGGGGAATGTACAACCATTAGCACCTTTATATCCGCTAGCATAGTTTGCCGTGTAAAGTTGCATACCTGGCTCGGTGGTGTAGCACTCCAATGTACGTCCGCTTTTGGGATCCGTAACTCTGGCAGCAAAACTTAATTCACCTTCCTCACGCTTGTTGAGTACATAGTTGTGATCGAAGCCTTTACCAAACTTAATCTGTTCATGGTCTGCATTTATATCCTGTCCGAATGTCTTCGGCGTGCGGAAATCGAATGGTGTTCCTTCTACCTTAAGGATCTCGCCTGTAGGAATGGCAGTATCGTCTGTTGGCAGATAGAAGTCTGCGTTGATTTCACAAATCTGATCCTCAATCGTCGGGGTCGGGTCTGCAGTACCTGCCAGAGAGAAGAAAGCATGATGCGTCAGATTGACAATGGTTTTCTTGTTCGTTGTGGCCATGTACTCAATCACCAGTTCGTTGAGGTCGGTGAAAGTGAATTCTACGGTGACATCTAACTCACCAGTGTAGCCCTCTTCACCATATGACGAAATACGATGAAGAGCTAATGAACGAGGCCCCATTTGACGAGCATCCCAAACTTTGGCATTGAAGCCTACAGCTCCACCATGCAAATGGTTAGGACCATCGTTGAGGGCCAACTGATAGTCTTTTCCGTTAAGGGTGAACTGTCCCTTACAGATACGGTTACCCCAACGGCCAATCAGTGTTGAGAGATAAGGCTCTTTACCACTTGTGAGCTGTTCGATACTGTCGTGACCTTGAATCACATTACCTACTTTACCGTCTTTGTCTGGTACCATGATGGCACAGATGGCCCCACCATAATTAGAGATGGCTACTTCAAATCCCTTACGGTTTTTGAGGATGTACAAATCGGTCTTCTTACCGTTAATTGTGGCCTGGAAGTTCTCGCGCTTCAGACCACATGCATTCGCTGTTTCTGTTGTGTTTGCCATAAAAATATGCTTTTAGTTACTATATTTTTTGCAAAGTAACAGAAAAAAAAGCAAATGAACGAATGTAACGCCAAAAAAAATGTTTCGGATGTATTAAAAAACTCTAAATGCAGTTTTTCAGGAAGTCTGCCACTATATAACTGCTACCTCCAATGAACACAAAGTCGTTTTCTTTTGCTGTTTTTTTTATGGTTTCGTAAGCGTTGGCGACATTTGAATAGCAATCGCCACGAAGGCCTATCTGTTGGGCATAAAGTTTAAGAATATTCTCTGAGACAGCTCGTTTTGTATTCGCTTTAGTGAAGTAGTATGTGGCATTTCGGGGAAGAATCTTCATAACACCTTCCAAATCTTTATCATCGACCATCCCAAATAGAATATGCATCTTGTCACAATTGATAGAATTGATTTGCTTACTCAAATATAACCATCCCGGAAGATTATGTCCAGTATCACAGATGGTTAAGGGCTTATTTGAAACAATTTGCCAACGACCTTTCAGACCCGTTAGTTCGATGACCTTCTTTATACCTTCTCTGACTTCTTTATTCTGGCACAAAATGTCTGGGGTGCAATTGATGGGATGCATATATCCAAGCATCTCCAATTGTCTGATTGCACAGAGAATTGTGTTCGTGTTTTTCTCCTGATAAATACCTCCGAGTTCTCCTTCCACAATGCCATAATGTTCGGTATAATACGTCAAACCCTCTTCGGATTGTTGACAACTTCTAATCTCAGCGTGATCTTCTGCATAAATAAGTGGAGCATGAGCTTCTTCTGCAATGGCCTCGAAAACGACTCTTGTCTCAGGAGTGGTTTCTCCAATGACGACAGGTATCCTCTGTTTGATGATACCAGCTTTTTCCAAGGCAATTTCTTCAAGAGTTGAACCAAGGAACTGAGTATGATCAAGTCCGATGTTGGTGATGATGGATAATATAGGTGTAATGATATTAGTACAATCTAGTCTACCTCCGAGCCCTACTTCTATGACAGCGATATCCACCTTCATATCCGCAAAATATTTGAAGGCCATGGCTGTAGTTACTTCAAAGAAGGATGGTTGAAGCGACTCAATGAAACTCATTTCTTCATTGACGAAATTGACAACATATTCTTCAGGGATAGGCTGGCCATTAACTCGGATGCGTTCGCTGAAATCTACCAGATGCGGCGATGTATAGAGACCTACCTTATATCCACACATTTGCAGGATAGCAGCAAGAGTATGGGAACACGATCCTTTACCATTAGTACCTGCCACGTGAATGGTCATATACTTTTGGTGAGGTTTCCCAAAATGTTCATCTAACTTGTTGCTGTTCTCCAACCCCTCTTTATAGCCACTGGCACCTTGTCTTTCGAACATAGGCATGGCATTATACAGGTATTCGCAAGTTTCCTGATAGGTCATTATCTTTACGCCTGATTAATTGAAATAATTCTTGAATCTTTGGAAGATTGAATCCCTGGTCTGCTTGTCTCCCTTGAAATTGTCACTCTTACGGAATGTTTCAATGGCTTCCTTTTCTTCTCTGCTCAAGGTTTTTGGTACATAGACGCTGATGTTTACCACAAGATCACCTTTTCCGCTCCCATAGCCTTGTACTGCAGGCAGGCCCTTGCCACGTAAGCGGAGTGTCTTGCCTGGTTGAGTACCATTATCAAGTTTCACTCTTAGCTTAGAACCCTCAATGGTTGGAATTTCGACCTCACCGCCGAGGGCTGCTGTTGGGAAGTCAAGAAGCAGATTGTAGATGAGATCGTTGCCGTCACGAACAAACAAGTCGTTCTCTTCTTCTTCAATGAAGACCTGAATATCACCTGCAATACCATTATGCTTTCCTGCATTACCCTTGCCGGGAACATTGACAACCATTCCCTCTGCGACACCAGCAGGGATGTTAATTTCAACTACCTCTTCACCTTTTTCAATTCCAGTACCTCCACAATGCTTGCATTTGTTCTTAATGACCTGTCCTTCGCCATTACATGTGGGACAGACACTTTGTTGTTGCATCATGCCGAAAATACTTTGGGTTGTATGGGTGATGACACCTTGGCCATGACAGGTAGGACATGTCTCTTTTCCACTTCCAGCTTCTGCTCCAGAACCATTGCAATGTGGGCAAGGAACATCTTTGCGCACTTTGAATTTTTTAGAGACGCCTTTGTTGATTTCCTCCAAAGTAAGTCTAACTTTCAGCCGAAGGTCACTACCACGATGTTGTTGGGGTCGGCGTGAACCGCCACCGAAGCTTCCAAAGCCATGACCTCCAAAGATATCGCCAAACATAGAGAAAATGTCGTCCATGTTCATAGAGGCGCCGCCAAAGCCGCTGAAATCGAAACCTCCCATGCCAGGACCGTTAAAGCCGAACTGGTCGTATTGTTGACGGGTCTTCGGATCATGGAGTACATTGTAGGCTTCGGCTGCTTCTTTGAACTTTTCCTCAGCTTCTTTGTCACCCGGATTTCTATCTGGGTGATATTTGATGGCGATCTTGCGATACGCTTTCTTTATCTCATCTTCCGAGGCTGTCTTCTCAACCCCTAATACTTCGTAGTAGTCTCGTTTCTGTTGTGCCATTATCAATTTGGATTCTCTTTTCTGTTACTATTATTTGCTTATTGTCCGACAGCAACCTTTGCGTGACGGATAACCTTGTCATTCAGCTTATATCCCTTTTGTAGGCAGTCGATGACTTTACCTTTTTTATCATCGCCCATTCCGGGTACCATCGCTACAGCCTCATGAACGTCAGTATCGAAATCTGCATTCTCGGTTTCAATCATACTGACACCTTGGCCTTCAAGTGTCTTCATGAACTTCTGGTGAATCAGCTCCATACCCTCACGAAGCACCGCCGGATCATCTGTCTTTTTGCCATTCTCAATGGCTCTTTCCATATCGTCGAGGATAGGCAGAATGGCTGTAATGAATTTCTCGCCACCGTTTAAAATCAATTCGGCACGTTCTTTCAAAGTACGTTTGCGATAGTTGTCAAACTCTGCAACTTTGTAAAGTAGTTGTGTCTTCAATTCCTCAATTTCTTTTTGAGCTTTCTCGAGAGGGGACTGATTTTCAGCCTCTTCATCCTGATTGTCAGTAACCTTTTCAAGAGAATCTTCTTCTGCCTCTTTGTCAGTTTCTTCAAGGGGTTGCTCTTTTAGCGTCTCCTCGTCTTCAATATTAATATCTTTTTCTGTCATAATTGCTATGGTTTAATGTTTCTGCATATTTTATGCAAATATCGTGCCATTAGGCATACAATTCTTCCTTCTTTGCTTTGATCTGCTCGTCGTAAATATAATCATCGTAAGTCATAAGTTTGTCTATTGTCCCTTTTGGCGTCAGTTCGATAATACGATCAGCCACAGTATTGATGAATTCGTGGTCGTGTGAGGCGAACAAAATATTTCCCTTGAACTGAATGAGATTGTTGTTGAATGCTTGAATACTTTCCAAGTCGAGATGGTTTGTTGGAGTGTCAAGGATGAGACAATTGGCATTCTTGAGTTGCATACGGGCAATCATGCAACGCATCTTCTCGCCACCGCTGAGTACGTTGACGTGTTTTAACACATCTTCTTCTTTGAAGAGCATGCGCCCTAAGAATGACTTCATGGTCACTTCGTTCCCAGGTCCCCATTGTGAAAGCCAGTCAACGAGGTTCATCTCACTTTGGAAGAATTCTGTATTGTCGAGTGGGAGATAGGCTGTGGTAATCGTTACCCCCCATTTAAATGTACCTGCTTCAGGCTTGCGGTTGCCATTGATAATCTCAAAGAGCGCAGTCATAGCCTTCGGATTGTGGGAGAGGAATACTGTCTTCTGACCTTTCTCAATGGTAAAGCTTACATTATCGAACAATACAGTGCCGTCCGATTCTGTTGCTTTCAGTCCTTCAACTTCTAAGATCTGCGTTCCAGGCTCGCGCTCCATAGAGAAAATAATGCCTGGATATTTGCGGGTCGAGGGGGTAATTTCTTCTACATTCAACTTCTCCAGCATTTTCTTGCGTGAGGTGGTTTGTTTAGATTTGGCAACATTAGCAGAGAATCTCCTGATAAACTCCTCTAACTGCTTCTTCTTTTCTTCGGCCTTCAGCTTTTGGTTCTGAGCCTGACGAAGTGCCAGTTGTGATGACTCGTACCAGAACGAGTAGTTACCAGAGAAGAGTGTTACCTTGCCAAAGTCTATGTCAACTGTCTGAGTTGATACGGCATCAAGGAAGTGACGGTCGTGAGATACGACGAGTACACATTGCTCCAGATTTGATAAATATTCCTCCAACCATTGTACGGTGTCAAGATCAAGATCGTTGGTAGGCTCGTCAAGCAACAGGTTGTCAGGATGCCCAAAAAGAGCCTTGGCAAGCATTACGCGCACTTTCTCGTTGTTGGAAATCTCTGACATTTGCTTGTAATGTTGACTTTCTTGCACACCGAGGTTTTGTAATAGCTGTGCGGCTTCGCTCTCAGCTTCGTAACCATTCATCTCTGCAAAAGCCATTTCCAGTTCTGCAGCGCGGTTACCGTCTTCCTCTGTCATTTCAGGCTTTGCATAGAGAACCTCGCGCTCTTTCATGTTATCCCACATGGGCTTATGACCCATAAGTACGGTATCTATAACCGTGAAAGCATCATATTTGAAGTGATCCTGTTCCAATACACTCAGACGTTCACCGGGCTGCATCTCAACGGTACCTTTGTTGGGCTCCAATTCACCACTAATGGCACGTAGAAGTGTTGACTTGCCAGCGCCATTCGCACCGATTATGCCGTAAATATTTCCGCTTGTAAACTTCAGGTTCACATCCTTATAAAGGACTTTCTTTCCAAACTGTATTTGCAGATTTGTAACTGTTATCATTTCTTTCTTATACCTTATTTATTATAATTGGGTGCAAAGGTACAAATAAAAAATAAGGTGGACAAGTTTTCTTGAATATTTTAACAACCTCTACAGCATTCCTTTAGTAGATGGCAGTTCATAGTGATAGATGTCTCGGCGCACGGCCATCTTCAACGCTCTGGCGAGTGCCTTGAAAATCCCCTCTATCTTATGGTGTTCGTTCTGTCCCTCGGCCCGGATGTTCAGATTCATCTTTGCCGCATCGCTAAGCGACTTAAAGAAATGTAAGAACATTTCAGTTGGCAATTCTCCAATTTTCTCACGCTTGAATGTTGCATCCCATACTAGCCAAGGTCGTCCGCCAAAGTCGAGACATACTTGACATAGACAATCGTCCATAGGTAATGCATAGCCGTATCGCTCTATGCCTCGTTTGTTTCCAAGTGCAGAAAGTAGACATTCGCCTAAAGCGATGGCTGTATCTTCTATGGTATGGTGCTCGTCAACGTCAAGATCACCTTTAGTATGAATCAATAAGTCCATCATGCCATGTTTGCCTATTTGCTCAAGCATGTGGTCAAAAAAGCCTAATCCAGTTTGGATGTCACACTTACCTGTACCATCAAGGTTCACTTTGATATGTATGTCTGTTTCCTTCGTTGTTCGCTTTACCTCAGCTGTTCTTTCGCCTGCAAACAGAATTTCTGAAATCTTGTCCCATGAGATACCTTCATCACTTAGTATCAATGATTTACAACCAAGGTTTTGAGCAAAAGTTCGGTCTGTCTCTCGGTCACCTATAACATATGAATTGGCTATGTCGTATTCTGGTGATTGGATATATTTCTCAACCAGTCCTGTGTTTGGCTTACGCGTGGGTACATTGTCCTCTGGAAAGTGGGGATCGATGAGGATTTCGTCGAATGTGACACCTTCGCCCTCAAGTGTTTGGAGGATAAAATTCTGTACAGGCCAGAATGTGTCTTCTGGGAATGCATCCGTTCCGAGTCCGTCCTGATTACTAACCATGACAAACTCGAAATCGAGCTTCTCACGTATAAAGGCGAGGTTGCGAATCATGCCTGGCACGAATTTCAGCTTTTCAAATGCGTCTATCTGCTCATCGGCAGGTTCCTCTATCAGGGTGCCGTCTCGGTCGATGAAGAGTATTCTTTTCATATGGCTGACTTGTTGAAGTTTTTCTTTTCGTTCTCATGAGTGTCTATTGCCCCATACATATAATATATTGGGAACAGAAATGAGAGTATAATATAGGCTTGTATGAAGCCAATAATCAGGAATACCGTCGCGGCAAGCCATCCGATGTATGATGGCATATTGTAGGGATCACCAGCCAAGAATCCTGCATTGGCTTCATTGGCAGCGATAGAGAGGATGACGGCAGGAAATGATGTGATAACGGCACAAACCGATCCAATGAGTGTCGTTATGAATGTAATCAGGAAAATATACCCCCAACGACGCATGCCGATGCCATAACGTTCTTTCAGGTTTCGCCAATAGCCGATTTCGTTTAAGACATAGCGTGTGTTTGAGTAGGCTAAAGGCAGGGTAAAGATGAATATGAGCAAAGCAACTAAACTAAAACAACCGATAGCTGTATAGTTGGAAAGATAATTGGCAGCTGCAATTCCTGTAGCAACGAGAATGCTGGATGACACGATGCCGATGAGTAGTGTGCAGCACCACGCTTTCAGAGTGCGGATGAAGATATGCGTGTTGAGACTGAACCATCGTGGCGGCCATCCAATCGATCCTGTATCCTGATGCTGCTTGAGTACGGCAAAACCCTTAGATATGAACAGCGCATTGACAATGATAAGTATCAGAAGGCTTACAATTGTCAGTTCTGGATGTGTGATCATGAGAGTTCCGCAGAAACTGTTTACAATAGCATAGACTATAGCACTTACCCACGAATAACGGAATATTCGTCTGAAATTTGACATGTATAGACGGTATCCGCTACTAATACAGGCACGGACACTACGGTCTTTTTGAAGGATTTCGTCTTGTTCTTTTTCCATATGATTGATGAAATTTGCGTGCAAAGATAATGATAATTTACGATTTACGATTTCTTTGAGTCGTTAAACTTTGTCAAAGCACTAAAGCGAGACGTATTTGTGTTTATCTTCCGGCAGAGTACGTTAATAATCTTAAAACGGTTTTAAAATGTTGGGTGTTCAATGTCCAATGTTCAATGAAAATTGTATCTTTGCACCCAAATAGTAAATGGTAACGCACACATGAAGTTATTACATTGGGGATTTATCGGTTGCGGTGAAGTGACAGAGAAGAAAAGTGGCCCAGCCTTTAGTGAAGTAGAGGGGTCGGATGTCGTGGCGGTGATGAGCCGTACTGAGCGCCATGCCCGCTCTTTTGCTGTTACTCATGGTATCCGGAAATGGTATACCGATGCCCAAGAACTGATTGACGATCCTGATGTAAATGCCATCTACATTGCTACACCTCCTTCCAGTCATGCCACTTATGCCATTATGGCGATGAAGGCCGGCAAACCTGTATATGTTGAGAAGCCTTTGGCTGCAAGTTATGATGACTGTGCCCGCATCAACCGCATATCAGAGCAAACCGGCATTCCTTGTTTCGTTGCATATTACCGCCGGTATCTCCCTTATTTCCAAAGGGTGAAAGATATTGTCGGAAGTGGTAAGATAGGTACAATCCTCAATGTACAGGTACGCTATACCGAGCCGTTGCGAACAGCTGATGCTGATGCCATCAGCCGTCACGAGCCATTGCCTTGGAGATTGCAGCCAGAGATAGCTGGTGGGGGCTATTTCTATGATATGGCTCCACATCAGTTGGATCTTCTTCAGGATATGTTCGGTGTGATTCTCGAGGCTCGTGGTATACGAAGCAATCGGGCTGGCTATTACGATGCAGAGGATTCCGTGAGTGCCTGTTTCCGTTTTGAGAATGGTGTGCCGGGCAGTGGTTCATGGTGCTATGTTGCTCATGAGAGCGCCCGTGAGGATTGTATCGAGATAATCGGTACGAAGGGACAGGTCAGTTTCTCGGTGTTCGACTATAACCCCATCCGTTTGCAAACCAGTCTGGGTGAAGAGAATATTACGGTCCCCAATCCTCCTTATGTTCAATACCCGCTCATCAAGAATGTCATTGAGCATCTGCAAGGTTTGTCTGTCTGCACATGCACAAGTGTCTCTGCCACCCCTGTTAATTGGGCGATGGACAGAATCCTTGGTAAGTTCTAATACATTGTTTATGGAGAAGAGGAAGTGCTTTGTGATATTTGTCTTGTTGAGTATCTGCCATTTAAATCTCAGTGCAAGGCAGATGCGCCAGTCTGTCAGCTATGTGCGAGCTGATAGTGTTACTGTCTGCCGACTACTTGACGAAGCGCGACATTTGTCTTCAACAACCAACCGTCCACTTTTCTTTGCAAGAAAGTTCTTAGAGGTTCCTTATGTTGCCCATACCCTTGAGGTTGGCGATGTTGAGCGGCTGGTTGTGAATACACGTCAGCTGGATTGTACGACTCTTGTTGAGACTGTCACGGCGCTCACACTTTGTGCTTACGCGGGTGAGACCACTTTCGGAGCCTATTGCCAAAGGCTTAAGGCCATGCGTTACTATCGGGGGGTCGTTGACCGCTATCCCTCGCGTATACATTATTTTACAGATTGGATAGTAAGCAACACCAAGACAGGCATTGTAAGTGAAATCCAAAAGCCCAATCCTCCATTCTCCTCCATTCAGACTGTCAACGTCAACTATATGAGCCGTCATCCCCAGAGTTATAAGGCGCTGAAGAATCATCCAGAATATGTGCCAGAGATACGGCGTATGGAACAACGCATCACAGGCATGAAGTTCCGATATATCCCTAAGGCAGAGGTAAAGAACTCAAAGGCAGTGCGTGATGCCATCCATGATGGCGATATTATCGCCATTACCTGTAAAAAGGCTGGACTCGACATTGCTCATCTTGGTTTTGCCGTTTGGAGGAAAGACGGTCTTCATCTACTAAATGCCTCGCAGTTGCACAAGAAGGTGGTCGTGGAACCTATGACGCTCTATGAGTATCTGCAGAAGCATCCCTCCCATACGGGAATCAGAATAATAAGAATCAATCATTAAAGACTTTACCGGATATGAAAATGGAATTACCTGATTTCATGAATTATGCTGGCAAGTTCTCCCAGTCAGAGTTTGCCGAGAAGATCTCACGCATTGCCAAACGGGCGGGGGCAAAGCTCGTCTATGCTGCGCTAATCTTGTATTATACCCTCCAAAGCGACAAGGTGAGCAAGGCTGACAAAGCAATCATCATCGGAGCCCTTGGCTATATGATCAGTCCTATCGACGTGATACCCGATGCCATTCCCATCGCCGGACTGACAGATGATCTTGCCGTATTGCTCTATGTGTTGAAGAAAGTGTGGACGGGCATTGATCCTGAGATTATCGTCCAGGCGCGAGAGAAATTGTCAAAGTGGTTTGACGACGAAGAGATCGATGAAATCCAGAACCTCTTCGATGGAGAGGATTAGACATGTGGCAGACGTGGGCTGTAATACTCGTCTTATCAGTTGCGGTGGGCTATGCCTGTTGGCGTGTTTATCGCGCCTTGACGGATGAATCAGAAGCATGTAAAGGGTGTGCATTAGCGAAAAATTGCAATAAGAAGCGAAAAAATCGCGAAAACATTTGGCAATGTCGAAAATAATGCCTACCTTTGCACCTGCATTTGCAGAAAAGGTGCCTTGGATGAGTGGCTTAGTCAACGGTCTGCAAAACCGTCTACGGCGGTTCGAATCCGCCAGGCACCTCACAAAAAGAAAGCTGAAGGAAAGATTTCCCTCAGCTTTTGTTTTATAGCTTTGTGAGTTTGCGAAGCAGCACCTTGTTGATTACTTGTATCCTATGGCCCGTCTTACTGATATCCTCGCGTACATTATTTATATTATTAAAGAAGTCGCTGAAGGCGTTGAGCAGAAAGTTGGGCTGTCCAGAGTCCTCCGTCATGTCAGGATCGGTTAGGATATGTATACCTTGCGGCTCTATGTGCACATCTACATCTGTACCTGTCATGATGGGGTCGCCGTCGAAGTGGATGGCACCCGGCTCTTCACGGTGTATGTGTAGATGGCGTGTGCGGAAGGTTTTGATCTTCGAGTTGTTGGGTAATGTCTTCATAAAGAGGTCGGCTGCTATCTGAGGTGCCTCAAGCGCATCAAAGGGCTCCATGATAATCACGTCCATCTGGCCGTCCTTCATCGTGGCGCCTGGGGCGATATAGGCATTGTTGCCGTATTGGGAGGCATTGGCACAGGCAATGAGGAAAGCCTTGTAGCGATGGGCGCCGTCATCGCTCTCTACCTGATAGGTCTCAGGCTTGTATTTCAGACCTTCCTTCAGCACATTCTCGACATAGGTAATCGGCCCGCGCTTGCCGGCTTCGGCAAACTTGAGCGAGATGAAGGCATCGAAGCCCATTCCGCAGGTACAAAAGAAAGGCAGATCGTTGATGACACCATAGTCAAACAACTCAATGTTGCAGGCATTGATGATATCGATGGCTTTCTTAGCATCCATCGGTATGCAAAGATGCCTTGCTAAACCGTTTCCAGAACCGCATGGAATGATACCGAGAGTTGTCTCACTATGCGTGAGTGCACGGGCAACCTCATTCACAGTACCGTCGCCTCCAACGGCCACAACTGCATCGATACCCCGAGCCACGCAGTTCCTTGCTATTTCTGTAGCATGACCAGCATAACCCGTGAGTTGGATTTCATAGTCATAGCGTTCATGATCCAACCTGGTTTCAATCAAGGCTGGAATCTCATCCTTTGAATGAGTGCCCGAAATGGGGTTGATAATGAAAACAATGCTCTTCTTGTTCATATTTTCAATGCAAAAGTACTAAAATAGCCCCAAAAAACAATTAATTATGCAAGAAAAATGGAAAAAAGGAACTTTTATTAAGAAAAACTTGCACGAATTGATAAAAATTGTGTAACTTTGCACCCGAAATTAAGCAGAACAAAGAAATTACCTCATATATAATGGGACAATTAGAAGAGAAATTTAAGAGCTACCGTGTGCCTCAGAAGTTCATGGAAGACGATGTTTACCCTTATTTCCGTGCCATCACGGGCAAACAGGGTACTGAGGTTGAGATGGGCGGACACAAGGTGCTGATGTTCGGTTCCAATGCTTATACTGGGCTTACTGGCGACCAGCGCATCATCGACGCAGCCAAGGCAGCTCTCGATAAATACGGTTCCGGTTGTGCCGGAAGCCGTTTCCTCAACGGTACGCTCGACCTTCATGTCCAGTTGGAAAAGGAACTGGCAGAATATATCGGAAAGGACGAGGCTCTCTGCTTCTCCACGGGATTTTCTGTGAATCAGGGTGTACTTGCCGTCGTTTGTGGCAAAGATGACTATATCATCTGCGACGACCGCGACCATGCTTCGATTGTAGACGGGCGCCGTCTGTCGTTTGCTAAGCAGTTGCACTACAAGCACAACGATATGGAAGATTTGGAGCGCCTGCTGCAGACGTTGCCTTATGAAGCCATCAAGCTGATCGTCGTAGACGGCGTGTTCTCAATGGAGGGCGATTTGGCAAAGTTGCCTGAGATTGTAGAGCTGAAGCACAAGTACAATTGCTCCATTATGGTCGACGAGGCCCATGGTATTGGCGTCTTCGGCAAGCAGGGTAGGGGCGTGTGCGACCATTTCGGACTCACCGATGAGGTGGATCTTATCATGGGTACATTCTCGAAGTCGCTTGCCTCCATTGGTGGCTTCATAGCTTCAGACTGGGACACCATCAACTTCCTGCGCCATAATACGCGTTCGTATATCTTCTCTGCATCCAATACACCTGCCGCAACAGCAGCAGCCCTTGAGGCTCTTCACATCATCCAGAATGAGCCTGAGCGTATTGAGCGCCTATGGAAGGTGACGAACTATGCTCTGAAGCGCTTCCGCGAGGAGGGCTTTGAGATTGGTGATACGGAGAGTCCGATTATCCCTCTTTACGTTCGCGATGCCAATAAGACATTCCTCATGACCTCGCTTGCCTTCAAGGCTGGTGTGTTCATCAATCCCGTTGTGCCGCCTGCATGTGCACCACATGACACTCTTGTGCGATATGCTCTGATGGCTACCCACACGGAGGAGCAGGTGGAGCGCTCGGTCAAGGCGCTGAAGAAAATATTTGTAGAGCAAGGCATCATTAAAGAGTAGACACATTAATAGTTCGGGGCGTAGCGCAGTTGGTAGCGCACCTGGTTTGGGACCAGGATGTCGCAGGTTCGAGTCCTGTCGCCCCGACTTTCAATAAGAATCCCGCTGATTCATACGAGTCAGCGGGATTTGTATGTTATATCACATTGAGAACTGTAAACAAATTTCAAAGAAACTGAATTCGCTTATGAGGTCTCTTTATACGACTGATAATCAATGGATTATGATTGTATAGATTTTAGGCTAAGTAAACTCGGACTTTAGTTAGGGTAAAGTCGGACTTTAGTCTATCTAAACTCCCAGTTTAGTCTATCTAAAGTCCGGTTTTGAAGTCCTCAAAACAAACTTGTAAAATAATATTGCCATTCAGGAATAGTCATTCACACAAGTTTCAACCTTCGCCAAAGCCAGTTTGGAATAAGACGCCAAAAGAATGTTAGCACCCGATAGCGCCAGTCGATAATCCTGACATGCCGCCGGCGATAGATACTTCTGAGGATGTCGCGAGCTACAGCTTCGGGCCGCATCAGCATGGGATAACGGAAATTGCCGCGAAGCAAGTCTGTATCGACGAAGCCTGGGCGGATATCGGTAAAGCGAATGTTCAGGTTTCTTTGACGTGCTTGTTGCTCCAGAGCTTGCAGGTAGGTGGCTTGGAGGGCTTTAGTGGCAGAGTAGGCGGGCGACGGCCCGAGACCTTTTGTTCCTGCAATCGACGTGATGGCAGCTATGTGGCCTTCGCCTTTCATGCCAGAACTTTTGTCGCATGTTTCCGCAAAATATCGGAATGCAGTATCTATCATCCGAGTGAATCCGAGAGCATTGGTCTCCATTGTCTGCAGTTCGATGTCTGGCTCAAGGGCCATATTCTGCTTGCCTATGCCCGAGGCATGGAAGTAGAGATCTATGCCTCCGAGTCTTTGCACCAGATCCAGAAGCTGTTCTCCGGCATCGGGACTGTTCACGTTGATGGCCATCACCTCTATGCGCTCTGGGTCTGTCGCTTTCAACTCTAAGAGTGGCTCTTTGCGACGTGCGGCTATGCCTATATGCCAGCCATCGGAGAGCAGCAGCCTGGCCACTTCCCGGCCTATGCCAGAGCTGGCTCCCACGATAATTGCCTTTTTGACTTCTTTCATTCTGCGTGCAGTTCTTCAGGATTAACCATCATTGCCGGAAAGACTGTTGTTTCATTACTTTCTGACGATTACGCTTCCGCTGGCTTGATGCGTGGCCAGTATCAGCACCTCAGCAATCTGTACGTGTTCTGGGGCGTTGGCAGCATAGACGGCCACGTCGGCAATGTCGTCGCCAGTAAGGGGCTTGATGCCTTTGTAGACATTGGCTGCACGGGCAGAGTCTCCATGGAATCTGATGTTGCTGAAGTTTGTCTCTACGAGGCCAGGCTTGAGGTTGGTCACGCGGATGGGAGTGCCTGCCACATCGATTCGCAAACCGTCGGACAAGGCCTTGACGGCAGCCTTGGTGGCGCAATAGACATTGCCTCCCGCATAAGCAGCATCGCCGGCTACAGAACCTACATTGATGATGTGACCCCGATTGCGCTCCACCATTCCAGGCACAATGAGGCGCGTCATGGTCAGCAATCCCTTGATGTTTGTGTCGATCATCGTCTCCCATTCGTCAAGGTCGCCTTCAAACTCTGGTTCCAAGCCGAGTGCGAGGCCGGCATTGTTCACCAGCACGTCAATCTCCTTCCACTCTTCGGGCAGACTGTCGATGCATAGTCTGGCTTTCTCGCGGTCTCTCACATCAAAAACCAAGGTGATGGCCTTGCAGCCCTTCTCAGTCAGTTCCTTGCGAATCTCTTCTAACCGCTGTTCGTTTCTGCCCGTCAGTATCACTTTGTCGCCGTTCTCGGCAAACTTTCTTGCGCAACCCAAGCCAATTCCGCTCGTGGCGCCTGTTATCAATACAATCTTATTCATACATTTGATAGTCTATAATCTTCATGTTTTGCGTTTCTTCGTTGCAAAGGTACGTTATTTCGTGCAACTTTGCAAGAATATGTGGATTAAATTTGGAGCATTGCGCGTTTTTTACTATCTTTGCATCGTGTATAAAGAAAGGAAAAGAGATGGAAGACAATGCATTGAACAGATATCTGGATGAGATAGGGCACAGCTCGATGCTCACCGACGAAGAGGAGCGCGAGCTTTCTCGGAAGATTCATGAGGGCGATGAGCGTGCCTTGGCTCGACTTGTAGAATCGAACCTGAAGTTCGTGGTGACCATAGCCCGGCAGTATAAGGGCCATGGTGTTTCGATGGAAGATCTTGTGAGTGAGGGAAACATCGGACTGATGAAGGCCGCTACGAAGTTTGACGGCGAGAAGGGCGTGAGATTTGTGAAATTCGCCGCTGGCCATGTGCGGAGCCAGATGGAGAAAGCTATCGATCAGCAGGCAGGACTCTATCGGGTGCCGAAGGATGCGGCAGACGTACCGGCAGCCCGTCAGCAGAGCAAGGCTTTGTCGGTTGATGCGCCGTTGGGCCATCGCACGAACATGAGTCTGCTCTCTGTACTCATCAACCCCGATGCAGCCCAAGCCGACGAGCGCGTACACTCTGAAGCAATTGTGGAGGCAGCCGAGTTTGCCCTTCAGTCGCTTGATGAACGAGAGAGTAGAGTGGTAAATGCCTTCTTTGGCATCAATCAGGAACGGGAGACGATGGCAGAGATTGGCGAGGATATGGAACTGAAGCGTGAGCGTGTGCGGCAGATACGTGACAAGGCTGTCCGCAAGCTTCGCAAAGCCTACAGGCAGAAGCTGAGGGAGTTGCGTAAATTTTCTTGAAATCCTCAAATATATTTGGTCGTTTGATTAGTTATTCGTATCTTTGCAGACGAAGACGTCAATAAGTAATAAAAGAAGTCATGAGAAAATCTGCTTTATTCGTACTTGTGTTTATTATGGCACTATCGGCATTCTCCATTGGTGTCGGCCTGTCGTATGAGAACAATCTCTTTGCTGATGACGACACCGAGACGGTCGGCAGCACCAGAGCCGATGGAGACGGCAAGGACAAGGAGAAAGAGGAAGAAGTAAAAGACTTTACTGTCAAGGCTGTGCACTATAAGGTAAAGGCTGAAGGCGAAGTTGAGGTTGATGACCGTGGAACAGACACGACTGTCATTGTCATTCCCAAGGAGGTCACCTATAAGAAAAAGACCTATAAGGTGACGTCAATCGTCGAGAGGGCTTTCTATCAGAATACCACGCTGAAGTCTGTGACCATCGAAGGCGGCGGGACAAAAATACCGAAACAGGCCTTTGAGGGTTGTGCTTCTCTGACTACGCTTATAGTCGGAGAAGGTTTCATGCTTATCGATGAGTCGGCTTTCAAAAGTTGCCAGAACCTGAATACGGTTGAAATCAGTAATGGCTTGAAGGAGATTCGAGAGTCTGCCTTTGAGGGTTGTATGCGTTTAATATCCATCAAACTTCCTGACGGACTGGAAGAGATAGGAAAGACGGCCTTTAAGGACTGTAGCCAACTAGTCAGCTTGGAGACAGGAATGGGGTTAAAAAAGATTGGAGAATCGGCCTTTGAAGGTTGTAAAGGACTGACTACAGTCAAGTTGTCCGAGGGTCCTGAAGAAATAGAAAAGACAGTCTTTAAGGATTGTACCCAACTGAAGGAAGTGGAAATAGGCTCAGGATTGAAGAAAATTGCTGAATTGGCTTTCGAGAATTGTACTAGTCTGGAAAAGATTAAGCTTCCCGACAGTTTGGAAGAGATTGAAAAGAATGTTTTCAAGGATTGTACTCTGCTGGCTGAAGTCGAGATTGGTACAGGCTTGAAGAAACTTGGTGAATCTGTTTTCGAGAATTGCACTAGCCTGGAAAAGATTAAGCTTCCTGACAGTCTGGAAGAGATGGAGAAGAATGTTTTCAAGGATTGTAGCAAACTTGCTGAAGTCGAGATTGGTACAGGCCTGAAGAAAGTTGGTGATTCGGCTTTCGAGAATTGCTCCAGTCTGAAAAAGATCAAGTTCCTCGATAATCTGGAGGAGATAGGCAAGTCAACCTTCAAAGGTTGTAGCAAACTGGTCTCTTTGGAAATCGGAAAGGGATTGAAGAAGTTTGACGAATCGGCCCTTGAGGGGTGTACAAGCTTGGAGGAAATCGTGATCGGAGGTGATCTGGAAAAGATTAGCAAGGATCTTCTTAAGGACTGCGAGAACTTGACGTCGATAGAAGTCAAGGGTAAAGTCGAACTGATTGAAGAGTCGGTCTTTGAAGAGAACAAGAAACTGAAGTCAGTCAAGCTTGGCAGCGTGGATGAGATCGGAAAAAATGCCTTCAAAAAGTGCGTGGCTCTGGAAACATTCGAGATTGCCAAGGATCTTAAGAAGATGGGGGAATCGGCTTTCGAGAGCTGTGAGAGCCTGAAGTCTGTCAAATTGCTTGGTAATGTTGACGAGATCGGTAAGAATGCTTTCAAGAAGTGTAAGAAACTGGAGACATTTGAGTTTGCCAAGAATAAGAATGTCAAGAAGATAGGCGAATCGGCCTTTGAGGATTGTACTAGCCTGAAGGCTATATTTATCCCTGGAACTGTAGAAGTCATCGAGAAGAAAACCTTTAAAGGCTGTACAAGCTTGAAGGATCTTGTGATAGAGACCGGTGTGAAAGAGATAAGCGAGTCAGCTTTTGAGGGCTGTACCAGTCTGGAGGAGATTACCATTCCTGGATCGGTGAAAAAGGTTGGTGAGAATGCCTTCAAGGACTGTACCAAGCTGAAAACGGTCAAACTGGAAGAAGGTGTTGAGTCAATTGGTAAGTCGGCTTTCGAGGGTTGCGGTGATCTGAAAATGGTGACCATTCCAGCTTCCGTAAAAGAGGTTGGTGAGAATGTTTTTGACGGTAGCAGTCTGGAGGAGTTGTCCATTCCGTCTTCAATGAAGGTGATACCTAAATCGGCTTTCAGGGGCAATGAAAGCCTGACCAAGATAAAGATCGATGACGGTGTGGAAGAGATTGGCGACTCAGCCTTTGCGGGATGTATTGCTCTTGAAGAGATAGAGTTCCCCAAAACGTTGAAGAAGATAGGCAAGGTATCCTTTGGGAACTGTAAGAGTCTTAAAGAGATTATCCTTCCGAATACAGTCGATTCAATTGGCAAGTCGGCATTCAAGAACTGTGAGAAGATTGATTCTTTGATGCTGGGTGATGGATTGAAAGAGCTTGGCGATTCAGCTTTTGCTGGTTGTAAGAAGCTGCCTACTGTCAGACTGCCCAAGGGTATCACTTCCGTTTCAAAGGCATCTTTCTATAAGTGTGAGAAACTTGACTCGCTTCAGTTACCTGATGGACTGAAGAGTATTGGAGAGTCGGCCTTTGAGGGCTGTAAAGTTCTCCCGTCGGTAATATTGCCAAAGAATCTTAACAAGATAGAGAAAGCAGCCTTTAAAGACTGTGACAGTCTGAAGTGGGTACAGGTGGAATTCAAGGTGCCATTCGAGATAGACCTTAGCGTGTTTAAGGGTATCCATCCGAAGGCTGTCCTGAAAGTTCCCAAAGGAACCAGGGCCACATTTATGAAGGCTGAGAGCTGGGCAAAGCAGTTCTATAAGATTATTGGTGGTGAGTACAAGGTCACCATTTCGTCAAAAGGGTTCGGTATCGCCTGGTGTAAGAAGGATTCTCTCAAGAACGACTCCCTGATTATCAAGAGCGACACATTGAGAGTCAGAAACGACTCCATCACAGTTTCCTATTTTGAAGGTGACTCCATATTGATTTCATTTACCGCCGACAAGGGCTACCAAATCAAGGATGTGGCGGTGAATGATAAATTGATCACGGACAGTCTTTTCTCCGACAGTCTCATGATGGATACACTTGCAACAGAAAAGCCTATAGTCAGCCAGTATTTCATTGGCTATCTTGACCAGGATATTAAAGTTGCTGTTGAATATGAGAAGATTCACTACCGATTGACTATAGTCTCTATTGGCCAGGGTTACGTTGGATATGAAAACCAGATGGTTGAGGATACGGTCAGGATATTCCGAATCGAAGATGGCTCGAATGCGACTGTCACATTCAGTCCTGCTGAAGACTGGCGCGTCAAGAGTGTTACACTCGACAGTTTGGATATCACATCCGAAATCCCGAAATACCAATATACCATCAAGAATATCAAGCATCACACGAAACTGGTGGCCGAATATGAAGTGATACCTGACGTCCTCTTTATCCTGGCTATCTATGCATCAGGAAAGGGCGAAGTTCACATGGGTGACGATGTTATCAGGGACGACAGCAAGAAATACTATCTGAAGGAAGGTACAGATACAATGCTCACCATCAGACCAGATGAGGGCTACTCGCTAAAGCGCCTAAAGGTGAACGGTACAGACATGACATCGGCTGTCAAGGATAACCAATATTCCGTCACCAACATCAAGGCTGACGTTAATATCACCATATCGTTTGAAACTCAGGATGTTGCATTCACTCATAACGGAATCAACTATATAGTTACCTCGCAGGATGAGCGAAAGGTGTTTGTGACGCCCGGAGACTATGGGCAGATATTGGAGGTGCCGGCCTCGGTAACCTATGCGGATAAGACCTGGCAGGTGGACGGTATTCAGGAAAATGCTTTGGAGACTTGTGACAAACTTACTGCAGTCATCTGGAATCCTGCAGCACCATTTGGCGCCGTCGTCAGTAATCCAAACCTTCTGCTTTATGTGAAGGATTCAAATTATGTTCGATGGGCCATTCCGAACATAGTAGTGGATGGCACGGCTCCGAGTATTACCCTAACTGATGCCTCAAGTGGTAATGATTTCTATTGTCCAAAAGCTTTCAAGGCTGAAAAGATATCCTTTACCCATAATTACAAGATGGAGACTGGGCTTGTCGATTCAAGAGGATGGGAAACCATCGCCCTGCCATTCGATGTACAAAAGATTACACATTCAAGTGCGGGTGAAATTGTGCCGTTTAAGAGGTGGGCAAGTGATAGCGAAAAGAAAGCTTTCTGGCTCTATGAACTGACAGCTAGCGGCTATCAGGAGTCTGACGTTATCAAGGCCAACACACCCTACCTTATCAGCATGCCGAACAACAGCCTGTACAAGAAAGACTACAGACTTGCTGGTAAGGTGACATTCTCTGCGGAAAATGCTGAGGTGAAGGTGTCGGGAAACCTGAATAGTTCGAAACATAGCGACAGGACATTCGTGCCAAACTTCATTAATCAGAATAACGATTCGTTCCTGGAACTGAATGCGAATAATGACATCATTACATACCGACCTGACGACAAGGGTAGCAAGTTTATCAAAGGACTCCGCTCTGTTCACCCCTTTGAGGCCTATATGACAAGTACTTCGGGTACACGCTCTATCAGTATTGCCGACGAGATGACAACCGATATTAAGGGAGTTGCCGAGATGGCGGATGAAACACAGACAATCCGTGTTTACGATCTGAAGGGTATTCTCGTCAAAACGGCAACTTCCATAAAGGAAGCTCAGCAAGGTCTTCAGACGGGTATCTACTTCGTCAATGGAAAGAAGATTATCATCAAGTAGTATATTAAATAGGTACGCAATATGAAGAGAATCACAATATGTTTGATTTTTCTCGCAGCCCTGATGGCTTGTGGTGGTGACGATTCTGACGATGAACCCACCGTGACAAAAGAATATATTGTTGTAAACGAGGTTGTGAGATTAGATGAAAATAATGAGTCTACGGCCTCGGTGAAAGCGAATTGCAAGTGGTTTGCTTCTACAGATGTTGACTGGATAGCTATCGATCCGGCTTCTGGTGAGAATAATGGCAAGATAACTCTGAAAGGTCGTCCGAACAAGACCACCGATGAGAGAAGGGCAACTGTCACTTTTAGGAATGAGAAGAATACGGTAGAGCAGTATCTTGTTGTTCTCCAATCGAAATCCGAGGATGAGAGTTTCATTCCCGAGGCTGGAGATAATCCGTTGCCTGAATAGATGAAGAAGAGAGCCTTTCTGTGGATGTCCTGCCTGCTGATGAGCATGACAGCTTACGGACAGCAGAAACATTCGGATGGTGTTGACGACGTACTTCAGTACGTACCTTATGCCTCGGTGTTTGCATTAAAGGTCTTTAGCGTGAAGAGCCGACATGACTGGCCACAACTGGCTCTGACTGCTACTGCCTCATGGGTGATAGCCGGAGGGATTGGTTATACGCTGAAGCATACGGTAAAGGAGTGGCGGCCTGACAATAGTGACCGCAAATCATTTCCATCTGGTCATGCGATATTTGCCTTTGCTGGAGCCACAGCTTTGCATAAAGAGTTTGGACGAGTGTCTCCATGGATTTCTGTGGCAGGCTATACGGTAGCTACTGCTACCGCGCTCGACAGAGTTCTGAAGGATCGTCATCATTGGTATGATGTGGCAGCTGGAGCAGCCATCGGCATTGCAACAACGGAGCTGACTTACTGGCTGAGTGATAAATTGTTCAAGAAAGATCAGATAGCAGTAGGATTCTCTGGACAAACGCTTGACGTGGCAATAAGACTACAATAGAACGATAACAACATAATTAAGAAAACAATGAAACAGACAATTCTGGTAACTGGCGGTACGGGCTTCATCGGTAGTCATACGACCGTCGAACTGCAAGAAGCAGGCTATGAGGTGGTCATCATTGACAACCTCTCAAACTCGAACGTCAATGTGCTTGACGGCATCGAGAAAATTACAGGCATCCGTCCGGCTTTCGAGAAAGTGGACTGCTGCGACTTAGAGGCTCTCGAAGGGGTATTCAAGAAGTATCCGAAGATTGAAGGCATCATCCACTTCGCTGCTTCTAAGGCTGTGGGTGAAAGTGTGGAAAAACCCCTATTGTACTATCGCAACAACTTGACATCGCTGATCAATCTGCTGGAGTTGATGCCCAAGTACGACGTGAAGGGTATCATTTTCTCTTCAAGCTGTACCGTCTATGGCCAGCCTTCCCAGGAGAATCTGCCTGTCACGGAGAATGCTCCCATTCAGAAAGCCATGAGTCCTTATGGCAATACGAAGCAGATCAACGAAGAGATCATTCAGGACTATATCCATTCTGGTGCCCCCATTAAGAGTATCATTCTGAGATACTTCAATCCCATTGGTGCCCATCCGACGGCATTAATAGGTGAGTTGCCCAATGGAGTACCTATGAACTTGATTCCGTTTGTCACCCAGACGGCTATGGGTATCCGCCAGCAGCTGAAGATATTCGGCAATGATTACAACACCCCTGATAAGACTTGTATCCGCGACTATATCTATGTGGTGGATTTGGCCAAGGCTCATGTGAAGGCGATGGAACGTGTGCTCGACAAACCTGAGACAGAAGCAGTAGAGGTGTTTAATATAGGTACGGGTAGGGGGCTCTCTACCTTGGAAGTGGTTGAAGGCTTTGAAAAGGCCACAGGCGTAAAAGTGAACTGGACATACGCACCTCGTCGTGAGGGTGACATCGAACAGGTTTGGGGCAATGTGGATAAAGCCAACAAAGTCCTAGGATGGAAAGCTGACACCCCGACAGAAGATGTCTTGAAGAGTGCCTGGAAGTGGCAAGTGAAACTCCGCGAAGACGGAATACAGTAGTTTTATTGTTTACAGTTTACAGTTTACGGTTTACTGTTTACAGTTGATAACCAGGCAAAGCCACTCGCTACCTATAGAAGTAATCATCTTTAAACTGTAAACCGTAAACTATAATTTTATAATTGTCCTGAAGGTACCTTCGGCATCAAACTCATCAAGGCTGACAGTCTGTCGGAAGAGACCAAAGAGCGAGGAACCAGAACCGGACATTGCAGCATAGGTGGCACCAAGATCGTAAAGTCGGTCTTTGATGTCACCTATTTCTGGATGAAGGGCAAAGACACTCTTCTCGAAATCGTTGGTCAAACCATCACGCCATGTTTCAACGGGTTGCATCACGATATCACGACAGTTCTTGGCAGGATGTTGGGGGGTGATTAGTGAGAAGGCCTCTTTTGTAGGAACAGGAATATTCGGACGCACAACAGCCAGATACCAGCCGCTGAGATCGAGGTCGATAGGTTCAAGTCGTTCGCCGATACCTTCTGCGTAACATGGCTTATTTAGGATAAAAAAGGCACAGTCGGCTCCCAAACGGGCTGCATACCGAATCATCTGCTCGTTTGAAAGGCCTAAATGGAACTGTTCATTGAGCAAGGTTATCATAAAGCCACAGTCGCTGCTACCTCCACCCATGCCGGCTTGTGTAGGTATATCCTTATACAAATGAGCATGGATACGGGGTAGGCTAGGGAAGTCCTGCTTTAACAGATTGTAGGCGCGTACCACTAGATTCTTCTGTTCGTCGCCGTCGATAGTGATGTTAGTGACCTTCAGATCGCAGTTATGGGGCGATGGAAATGCGTCATCCATCTCAAACACCTCAAGTGTATCGCAGATGGGCACAGGATAAAAGACGGTTTCAAGGTTATGGTAACCGTCAGGGCGGCGTTCTACGACGTTAAGCCCCAGATTGATTTTACAAATAGGCTTTGTGAGCATGAGCTGAATGTTTCAAGATTATGTATTGGGGGTGGAATCGTTTTTCTTTGGACGATGTCTTCTACGCTTTTTGCTTTCAGAAGATTTGCCCAGATTTTTAGTTTGATTGTTCTGACCATTACCCTTGGAGTGCCAACGACCATGACGGCGGGTATTGGAACGCTTTTTCTCTCGTTTGATGTATTCAGGACCTTCGCCGATGCCTTCAGGTAAAGGTGTCTTTTCCACCTCTTTCCCAAGGAAATGCTCAATCTGCTGGAAACGATAGATGTCGGCCTCACTGATGAAGGTGATAGCCTCTCCATCTCTGTCAGCACGGGCTGTACGACCGATTCGATGCACATAATCCTCAGCATCGTGGGGCACATCGTAGTTAATGACGATACGAATGTCATCAATATCGATGCCACGAGCTACGATATCCGTGGCTACGAGCACATCAGTCTGTCCTGACTTGAAATGATACATTACTTCGTCACGCTCCTGCTGGGTGAGATCGGAGTGCATTTGGTCGCAGTTGATATGCATCTGCTTCAGGCTTCGTGTAATTTCCTTTACCTTTTCCTTCTTGCCGGAGAAGATGATGACACGCTGCAGGTCGCCTTGCTTGAAGATATGATTGATGATTTTCAGTTTCTGTGGGTCATAGCAGACATAGGCACTCTGACGAATCTTCTCAGCAGGTTTGGATACTGCTATCTTCACCTCCACTGGGTTATGGAGTAACTGGACGGCTAACTCACGTATTTTCGGAGGCATTGTGGCAGAGAACATGATGCGTTGGCAAGACTGAGGCAACTGCTGCACAATCTTCATAATATCGTCGATAAAGCCCATATCCAACATACGGTCAGCCTCATCAAGCACGAAGAAACTGCAACGTGAGAGGTTAAGATTGCCCACCTTCAGATGGCTGAGCAGTCGGCCAGGAGTGGCGATGAGCACGTCTGCCCCAAGTCGCATGCCTCGCAGTTCCTGTTCATAGCGATTACCATCGTTACCGCCATAGACTGCTACCGACGATACACCATCGAGATAGTAGCCAAAACCTTGCATGGCTTGGTCAATCTGCTGGGCAAGTTCACGCGTTGGCGACATGATGATACAGTTGATCGCATCCTTTGGAAAACCGCCGTCATCAAGTTGTGAGAGGATAGGCAACAGATAGGCCGCCGTTTTTCCTGTTCCTGTCTGTGCCACCCCTAAGACATCGTATCCATCAAGAATCTCTGGAATGCAGCGTTCCTGTATAGGAGTCATTTCATCGAAACGCATGTCATAGAGCGCATCAAGGATATTGTCGTTCAGATATGTTTCTTCGAATTTCACGTCAATACTTCAATTATTCAATTTTCAATTCTAGTTAGGTGCCTGCCTGTAGCAGAAATAAGCGATGAGTGCATAGAGGATGTTTGGTATCCATGCTGCAAGTATTGGTGGAGTGTCAGCATTGATGGCGAATGTAGAACTGATGGTCTGTAGCAGTATGTAAGAGAATGATAGTGCCAAACCAATACCGAGATAGAGTCCCATGCCGCCTTTCCGCTTTCGACTGGAGAGACTCACACCTATGACAGTCAGGACAAACGAGGCAAAGGAGGTTGCTATACGTTTGTGATATTCCACTTCATATTGCACCACATTACTCGATGCACGCTCCGTCTGTTTGGCAATATAGTCCCGCAATTCGTCTGATGTCAGCGTTTCCTGCTGACCATTGAAATACACCAAGTCCATCGGCTCCATCTGAATCAGCGTATCGATGACACTTCCCGACTTGATTTCCTCGCGCAAGCCTTTGAGTGTACGGATCTTGTAGTTCTGCGCCTTCCAATGGAAACGGTCCTCGCTGATAGAGTCATAGCGGATGGTGGAGGCAGTCATGTGGCTGACCAGTTTCTTGTTCTCGAACTTGTCAAGCGAGAAACCGTAACCCGTCTTAGAGTTGTTGTCATATTGCTGGATATAGGCAATCACTCCAGGTGCCACCATGAGTTGCACATTACTGGCAGAGGTGACTTTACGGTTATTCTTGTATTTCGCTTCAAAGTCCTGGCGCACCACAGTTCCGTGTGGAATGACATATGCCCCAAGATAAAAGTTTACAAGGGCGATGAGAGCTGCAGAGAGGAAATAGGGTCGCATGAGTCTTTTGAAACTTACGCCAGCCGCCAGCATGGCGATGATTTCAGAGTTGCCAGCTAGCTTCGAAGTGAAGAAGATGACGGCGATAAAGACAAATAGCGGCGAGAACAGATTAGAGAAGTAGGGCACGAAATTGGCATAATAGTCAAAGACGATGGCTTTCAACGGAGCACCATAGGTGGTGAACTTCGACAGGTTTTCGTTTACATCGAAGACAATGGCAATGGAGATGATGAGGATGATGGAGTAGATGTAGGTGCCGATGAACTTGGCGATGATATACCTGTCGAGGCGTGACAGGAATCGCCAGGGGTTAAGGTAGCGCATCCATCGGAAATACTTCCGAAGGAGTCGTCCCGTTCTACGGAGCCATACTCTGATATACTTACTCTTCTTCAATTCTTCAATAACAATCTATCCCTACCTACGTTGTCCGAGTTGTTCTATGACAGAACGCTTCCATTGGACGAAATCGCCATCAATAATATGCTGGCGGGCATCGCCGACCAGTCTCAGATAGAAGGCGAGGTTGTGGATCGAGGCAATCTGCATAGCCAACAGTTCCTGTGCCTTGAAAAGGTGGTGCAGGTAGGCCTTCGAGTGGATACGGTCAATCTCACACCCCTCAGGATCGATAGGCGAAAAGTCGTCCTCCCATTTCTTGTTGCGCATGTTCATCGTACCTTCGTAGGTGAAAAGCATCGCGTTGCGACCATTACGGGTGGGCATCACACAGTCGAACATGTCTACTCCGCGCTCAATGGCCTCGAGGATGTTTTGTGGCGTGCCGACTCCCATCAGATAACGCGGACGGTCTTTCGGCAGAATCTCATTGACCACCTCTATCATCTCATACATTACCTCTGTAGGTTCACCAACAGCCAGTCCGCCGATTGATGCACCTCCGCCATCGTTCAGCTTCCCCAACATATCGCACACATGCTTGGAAGCATCTTGACGGAGGTCTTTATAAGTACATCCTTGCACAATGGGGAACAGCGTCTGGTTGTAGCCATAGAGTGGTTCTGTTTCATTAAAATGCTTCACGCATCGCTCTAACCAACCTTGTGTAAGTTTCAGACTCTTAGCGGCATACTGATAATCGCTTTGTCCTGGAGGACACTCATCAAAGGCCATCATGATATCGGCGCCGATGACTCGCTCTGTGTCCATCACATTCTCTGGAGTGAAGAAATGCTTCGAGCCGTCGATATGGCTGCGGAACTCACAACCTTCCTCCCGGAGCTTACGGATACCTGTCAGCGAGAACACTTGAAACCCACCAGAGTCAGTCAGTATCGGTCGCTCCCAAGTATTGAACTTGTGGAGTCCGCCTGCCTTACGAAGAATGTCAAGCCCTGGACGGAGATATAAATGATAAGTATTGCCTAGGATGATTTGAGCCTTCACCTGTTCGCGCAGTTCAGAGAAATGCACGCCTTTCACGCTGCCGACCGTCCCAACGGGCATGAAAATAGGTGTCTGGATAGGTCCGTGATCAGTTTGGATCAGTCCAGCCCTTGCATCAGAGGCAATGTCGTTATGTTCTACCTTAAACTTCAATTTTCTATCTTCAATTTTCTATCTTTCAACCATCAATTCTTCTTCTCCTCTTCCTCAGGGATGGTGAAGTCGAGCGGATGCTTCACGATTTCATTGGTAAGTGCAAAGTCCCACACATCCTGCACATTTTCCACATAATGGAAAGTGACGCCCTTCAGATACACATCGGGAATTTCGTTGATATCCTTCTCGTTCTCACGACACATCACAATATCTGTGATGCCGGCACGCTTAGCGGCGAGGATTTTCTCTTTGATACCGCCCACAGGGAGCACTTTTCCACGAAGGGTAATCTCACCCGTCATAGCCGTATTCTTACGCACCTTGCGCTGGGTAAGGGCAGAAGCGATGGAGGTAGCAATGGTGATACCTGCCGACGGTCCGTCCTTTGGCGTAGCTCCCTCCGGCACATGGATGTGGATGTTCCAGTTGTCGAAGATACGATAGTCGATATTGAGCTTCTCGGCATGTGCCTTCACATACTCAAGAGCGAGTATAGCCGACTCTTTCATCACGTCACCGAGGTTACCTGTTAGCGTGAGCTTCGAGCCTTTGCCCTTCGAGAGCGAAGTTTCGATGAAGAGAATCTCGCCGCCAACGCTCGTCCAGGCCAGTCCTGTAACCACGCCGGCATAATCGTTACCTTGATAGATATCCCGATAGAATGGGGGCTTTCCTAATAAGTCCTCAATTTCGGCAGGAGTAATCTTCTTGTAGTCGGCCCCCTCTTCCAACTGCCTCTTGTAGGCAATCTTCCTAAGAGCCTTGTTGATTTGCTTCTCTAACTGACGAACGCCGCTCTCTCGGGTATACTGCTCGATGATCTTCTCGATGGCAGCCTTGTTGAAAGTAGGCTTCATTTCAGAGGTTTTCAGACCTGTATTCTCCAACTCTCGGGGTATCAGGTGACGCTTGGCAATCTCATATTTCTCCTCCGTAATGTAGCCGCTGACTTCGATGACCTCCATACGGTCGAGTAGGGGGCGGGGGATGGTAGAGAGGTTGTTGGCCGTAGCAATGAAGAGCACCTTCGACAGATCGTAGTCCACGTCGAGATAGTTATCGTGGAAGGCGTTGTTCTGTTCAGGGTCGAGCACTTCGAGCATAGCCGATGCAGGGTCACCGTTATGCGTCATCTGCGTCACTTTGTCGATTTCATCGAGGATGAATACAGGATTGCTTGAGCCTGCCTTCTGGATGCTCTTGATGATACGCCCAGGCATGGCTCCGATGTAGGTGCGGCGGTGGCCTCGGATCTCAGCCTCGTCATGAAGTCCGCCGAGCGACACACGCACATACTTTCGCTTCATGGCTGCCGCAATCGACTTGCCGAGCGAGGTCTTGCCGACACCCGGAGGACCGTAGAGGCAGATGATAGGCGACTTGAGGTCACCACGAAGGGCAAGGACGGCCATATATTCAAGAATACGCTCCTTCACTTTCTCCATTCCGTAGTGATCCTGGTCGAGTATCTTCTGGGCACGCTTTAAGTTCAGGTCGTCTTGTGTATATTCGCCCCAGGGAAGACTGACGAAGGTCTGCAGATAGTTCAGTTGTACATTGAACTCGGGACTCTGCGGATTCAGGTTGTCGAGTTTGTCAGCCTCTTTGAAGAACACTTTACTCACCTCGTAGGGCCATTTCTTGTCTTCGGCCTTGCGGAGCAGCTCACGCTTCTCAGGCGACGACTCGCCGTTGCTCATCTCGGCCTGCAGGTTCTTAATCTGCTGCTGCAGGAAGTAGTTGCGTTGCTGCTCGTCGATGTCCTCACGAGTCTTGTTTCGGATGTCGGCTTTCAGGTTCTGGAGGTTGATCTCGCGGTTCAGAATCTTCATCAGGCTAAACAGTCGTTCTTTCACGAGTTCCATTTCCAAAAGGGCCATCTTCTCCTTCACGCTGAACGGCATGTTCGAACACACGAAGTTCAGGGCCATGATATTGTTGGAGATATTCTTGATGGCGAAAGTAGCCTCGTCGGGAATTTCCTCACTGATATTGATGTACTCGGTCACCATGTTGCGGAGGTCTTCCATCGCCGTACGGAACTCACGGTCTTTCTTGTCCGGCTCAAAGTCTTCTATCGGATCGACGATGCCCTCGAGATAGGGTTCCGACTTGATAATCGTCTTGAGGCGGAAACGACCCAATGCCTGTACGATGGTGGTGATATTGCCATTAGGCAGCGTCAGCTGTTTCATCACCTTTCCATAGACACCAATTTCATAGAGGTCCTCCTGCAGGGGGAAGTCCACGTCAGGCTCACGCTGGCAGACAATGCCGATGACTTGGCCTGTCTTCTCAGCCTTTTGTATAAGTTTCTTGCTGGAGTCACGCCCGATGAGAATCGGTGAGACAACTCCCGGGAACAGCACGAGATTGCGCACAGCAAGGATGGGCACCGATTGCGGGACATTCACCTTGAGCAGGTCCTTCAAGTCACCGTCGATGTCGGCTATCATCTGAAATGCAGAGGTCTTATTCTGGTCACTCATAATTCTTCTTTTTGATTCTTCTTTTTGTCTTTTACCTTACTATAATTCCAAATTGGGTGCAAAGGTACAAAAAAAGACACAGATTCCACCTATTTATATTATTAATCTGTGTTAATCCTGGGATTCTATGACATAAATTAGCTACCTTTGCAGACTGTTATGGCCAACGATTACTTCCAGTTCAGACAATTCGTCGTCCGTCAAAAGGGTTGTGCGATGAAGGTGGGTACCGATGGGACGTTGCTTGGCAGCTGGGCTCAGGCTCCTGCTGGCGGCTGTCGTATCCTTGATGTCGGCACGGGTACAGGACTGATAACTCTGATGATGGCCCAGCGTTTTCCTGAGGCGCACGTGACGGGTATCGACATCGATGCCGATGCTGTTGACCAAGCTGCGGAAAACGCGTTGGAATCGCCTTTTAAGGACCGCGTGACCATTCGCCTTTGCGACGTAGTCAGTCTGGAAGATGCCGTTGGATTCGAGGCTATCGTGTGTAATCCGCCTTTCTTCGACCATTCTCTCACTTGTCCAGATCAGCAACGTACAGAAGCCCGCCATACAGTTAGCCTCTCTTACCGTCAGCTCATGGAGTCTGCCTTCAGGCTGATGAAAGCCGACGGGAGTCTGTCTGTTATCATTCCATCCGACTGCCGTTCTCGTCTGGAGAGCGAGGCCCATTTGGCTGGGCTCTTTGTCAGTCGGGTTTGCAGCATTCAGACAACGCCTAGAAAGAGTCCAAAGCGTCACATGATTGAATTCAGAAAACATCCTGTTAAAGAGATAGATAAAGAATGTGGCATACTTGAATTATCACCGCAAGTAAGAAGTCCTTGGTATCAACAACTCACGAACGATTTTTATATCAGATGAAAGCAACCGTCATACAATTGAACATCGAGTGGGGGAGTCCCCAAGAGAATATTGAGAGGGTAGAGCGGCTCATGCTCCAGGCACCTGGCAGCGACCTCTATGTGCTGCCTGAGATGTGGAGCACAGGCTTTGCGACAGAACCCGACGGCATCGCTGAAATCGAGGAAAACAGCCTTTCTCTTTTCTGGATGCGCTCAGCAGCCCGACGCTTCAATTGCGCCATCTCAGGCTCCCTTGCCATCCGAACCTCCAGTCTCAAATCTCAAATCTCAAATCTTAAACCTTCAACCTACCTGAATCGCCATTATTTCATCGATGGGCGTTCCGGAGCTGAGTATTTTTACGACAAGCACCACTTGTTCCGTTATGGCGGTGAAGACCGTTACTATCAGTCTGGCGCGTCCCATACCATCGTGGAATACTGCGGTATCCGATTCCTTCTGCTCACCTGCTACGACCTGCGATTCCCCGTTTGGAGCCGCTATTCAGACAGCCTTCAGTACGATGCCATAATTGTCGTAGCCAACTGGCCTCAGAGTCGTCAAAACGCTTGGCAGATTCTTACTCGGGCTCGAGCGATGGAGAATCAGGCCTATCTTATCGGCTGCAATCGTGTCGGTGACGACCATTATTCCCATTACATCGGTATGAGTGCCATTGTCAGTCCCATCGGCAAGACGCTCGTCTCCTGCCGTCCTGAGATCGAAGAAACCGCCACTTTCCAACTCGATCCTGAAGTTATCCGCCACCAGCGCACAAAGTTCAGGGTTCTCGACGACCGAGATATTCTGTAATTTTTGGAGTGAAATTTGATGCCGGGATTTGCAGGGTATAGGCTATATAGTATAGTATTTAATAATATATCATAATTATATAATATAATAATAAATTAAATAACATTAACAATTAAACTGCTACTTATAATGTCCTTCTTCCTCACTCGGAAAAACTATTCTTCTGCGCTCAAAACCATCAAATGTCCACTTTCCTACTTTCCTACTTTCCTACTTTCCTACTATCTCTGTAGAAAAAGAAGAACTGTGAACTGGTATATATCAATAATCGTTTATAAGGAAATATATTTACAGAAACCCCAACCTTTACACGTCTCAAAACTCACCCCTAAGTAAACTCTGACTTTAGATAGACTAAAGTGGGACTTTACCCTAACTAAACTCAGACTTTAGTGCCACTAAACTCTTAGTCTCGTTTTTAGGTCGGTTCCGTCATTACACATGAAGATTTAGAGTGTATGAAACTATTTTACAAAATAGCCTTTGTTGGTCTGTCGAAAGGCTATTTTACAGGCTTGATGTGGTAGCGTTCGTTGGAGTTATAGTCGCGATCCTTGTCTTTGCCGTAGTACTCTAGGATATACTCGTTGTGCTTCTCAGCGGTTACGCGGATGAGCACTTCGCGATAGGTTTTTCGACCGTCCTTCAAATACGTCTCATACGCATTATAGCTTGTAGACTTCTTGCTTTCCGTGTTCTTCACCAGCTTGTAGGCCGATACGTTGCGCTGGCTCTGTGCTATGTCGATGTAGAGGCTGTCGGGCGTGAACCTGAACAGCAGCTCGCCACTTTGTGATAGATATTTCCCGTTCAGCTCAACGGCCTGTGCAGCGAATGAGCAGCTTAACATGCATAAAAGGAACAAACACTTCTTCATAATTCTTATCGTCGTTAGTTACAGTCAAATTACATTTTTGGTGCAAAAGTATGAATTATTCCTGAAATAGACAAGAATTTCACGAATTATTTGTTTAAGACTATAGTTAAGAAGTTAAAGAAGCTTGTTTTCTAGAATGAATCAGAATCGGTATTATGATAAATAAAAGAAAACGGAATGTATAAAAATCAATTTGACAAAGTAAAAAATGATTCCCCCATTTCTGGAGGAATCCTTGTGTAAATTAGCCCATTTAGTAATTCCGTCGTCAATCCCATCAGAATGGCAGATCGTCAGCCGAACCTTCACCAGCAGGTTCCTGAGCCGGGGGGAACGGAGCCGTTGCGCCACCAACAGGCGGGAATGGAGCTGCCTGAGGAGCTGCGCCAGGAGCAACACCAGCCACAGGAGCGCCAGCTACCGGCATCTGGCCGCGAACCACGTTATAAGCACGGATATCGTTGAACCAGCGTCCATTGAACTCATGAGCGTCGATGTCGAACTGAACAGTAAGGTCTTCTCCCTGTTGGATGTTGAATTGCTTGATGCGGTCTTCGCCGAAGATGCGGAAAAGACACTTGCGGGGATACTGACCAGGAACTTCGATAACGTAATCCTGAGACATCCAGTTGTTTCCTGTACGAGCCGAAACGCCACTTTGAGCGGGCAAAACGGCGATAATTCTACCTGTTAATTCCATTGCTAAAATTGTTTTTATTTGTTGATTTTATCGTTTTCACGTGGCGAAATTACTAAAAATAGTTTGAATTGAGAAAATTTCTCCGCATTTTTTTGCGGAATACAACGTTTTTTTGTAATTTTGTCCCAATTTATAAATAAGGTAATAAATAACAAGAAACTATAACAGCTATGAGATTTACATTATCAAGCAGCGCGCTGAGCGGAAAGCTCACCGCCCTCTCAAGAGTGATTAACAGTAAGAACGCCCTACCCATTCTGGGCGACTTCGTGTTCGAAATCAAGGACGGTATCCTGTATCTGACGGCTTCGGACTCGGAGAATACGATGAAAACTCAGCTTGACTTGACAGAGAGTGACGGTGACTGCCGTTTCGCCATCGGCAACCACGACCTGCTGGAGGCTGTCAAGGGATTCTCGGAGCAGCCAATCACCTTTGACGTGGATCAGGAGAAGAACTCCGTGAGAATCAGCTACCAGAACGGTTTGTTCTCGCTGCCTATAGAGAATGCCGACGAGTTCCCCATGGCACAGTCTGTGAGTGACTACGCCACGACCATCGCTATACCCAACCTGACGCTTGCAGAGAACATCAACCGCTCGATATTTGCAACGGCTCAAGACGAGCTTCGCCCCGTGATGAATGGTATCTACTTCGACCTGACACCCGACTGCCTGGCTGTGGTGGCAAGCGATGGACACAAACTCGTGCGCAACAAGGTATACACCATCAAGAGCGAGCAGCCTGCTGCCTTCATCCTGCCGAAAAAGCCCGCAAACCTGCTGCGCAACCTGCTGGGTAAAGATGGTGGCGACGTGATCATACGCTTCGACGAGCGCAACGCTGAGCTGAACTATGGCGATGGCATCATCCTCTGCCGGCTCATCGAAGGGCGTTACCCCAACTATAACAGCGTCATCCCGCAGAACAACCCCAACGAACTGCGCGCCGACCGTCTCGGACTGTTGGCAGCGCTCCGCCGCGTGCAGCCCTTTGCCAACGATTCGAGCAACCTGATACGCTTCCATGTGGAGGGCTCTACCCTGCAACTGGACGCCGAGGACTATGACTTCTCGAAGACCGCAACCGAGCGCATGACCTGCGAGTACAACGGCCAACCAATGTCCATTGGATTCAAGGGCTCGTCGTTCATCGAGGTGCTCAGCAACTTTGACTGTCAGGAAGTCATCATCCAGCTGGCCGACCCCAGTCGTGCTGGACTCGTACTGCCTTCGGAGCAGCCAGAGAATCAGGATGTGCTCATGCTGATGATGCCGATGCTGATTAATGACTAAGGTTATTTCATAGTGCATAATTTAATATTCATAATACATAGTTAAGAGTTAAATGAAACTGAATCTGACAAAACCGCTCGTCGTCTTCGATTTGGAGACGACGGGTCTCGACTTGGTGAAGGATCGCGTGATCCAGATATCATATATAAAGGTGTATCCCGACGGACGGGAGGAGCGTGGCGACGAGCTCATCAATCCCGAGAAGTTCATCGAGCCTATCATCACCCAGTTGACAGGCATCAGCAACGACGACGTAAAGGACAAACCCACCTTCAAGCAGCTGGCGAAGAAGCTGGCTGAGAAGTTTGAGGGTTCCGACTTTGCAGGCTTCAACTCAAACAACTTCGACATTCCCCTGTTGGCCGAGGAGTTTTTGCGCGCTGGAATCGACTTCGACTTCTCCAAGAGCCGCATGATTGACGCTTGTACCATCTTCCGCAAGATGGAGCGCCGTAATCTGGCTGCTGCCTATAAGTTCTACTGCGGAAGGAATATGGAGGACGACTTTGAGGCTCACCGTGCCGATCAGGATACCGAGGCCACCTACCGCGTGCTGATGGGGCAGCTCGACAAGTATGCCCCAGGCGCCAATGAAGACCCCGAGAAAGTGCTCGAGAACGATATGGACAAGCTGAACGAGTTCTCTAAACAGAACAAGAACGTAGACTTTGCTGGCCGCATCGTTTGGGGAGAGATGAAAGACAGCAAAGGCAATCCCCTACTCGACCAGAATGGTCAGCCGCGCCTGACGGAGGTGTTCAACTTTGGCAAGCATAAGGGACTGCCCGTGGCCGATGTACTGCGTATCGACCCAGGTTATTACAGTTGGATATTGTCAGGTGATTTTACTTACAACACTAAGCAGGTGCTCACCCGCATCCGCCTGCGCGAGGCTAAACTGTGAAGAATTGAAGGTCACGAATAAGCGAGCTCGGTGTGAAACATCAAGATTGAAGATGGAAATGAAGATGAAAATGGAAATGAGACATTCCTGGCTGATAGCTGTATGCCTGCTACTTTCGTTTTTTAGTTTTCAATGTTCAATTTGTGTCGCCCAGGAATTACAGGCAAGGATCAACATTAACCACAGCCAGATCCAAGGGACTGACGCAAGCGTCTTTGAGAATCTGCAGCAGACACTCGAGCAGTTCGTCAATGAGCGGCAATGGACTGACCTCCAGTTCCAGAAGAACGAGCGCATACAATGCAACTTCAACATTACCGTCACCAAGTATGTACGCGAAGAGAACAAGTTCGAATGTAACGCGCTCATACAAGCCAACCGTCCGGTCTATAACTCGGCCTACACCACCACCTTATATAATAATAGGGATGACAACTTCCACTTCACTTTCGCACAGTTCGACCAGCTGAACTACAACGATGAAATAGTCGACAACCAGCTGACGGCCCTTTTCGCCTACTATGCCTATCTGATTATAGGGCTTGACTTGGATAGTTTCTCCCCGCTCGGAGGTACCGACGTACTGCAGCGATGTTTCAATCTGGTGAACAACGCCCAGGATCTCGGATTCCCTGGCTGGAAGCTGTTTGAGGACAGCCGCAATCGCTTTGCCATTATCAACGACTACCTTGACGAGTCGATGAAGCCTTTCCGCCAGCTGCAATATGACTTCTACCGAAAAGGTCTCGATGAAATGGCCAATAATGCTGAGCGCGGACGGACTGAAATCAGCGACGCCCTGGAGAAAGGATTGAAAGTGGCTCACGAAAACAAGCCTCTCAGTCTGCTACCGCAGATATGGACAGACTACAAGAAAGACGAACTGAAAAACATCTACAAGGGCAAAGGCACCCAGAAAGAGAAAGAACGCGTTTACGACCTGATGATGAGCATTAATGCCTCGCAAAGCAATACTTGGGAAGAAATTAAGAACTAAAAAATGCTTAAACATCTATATATCAAGAATTTTACGCTGATTGATGAACTGGACATTGAACTCCGTCAAGGGTTCTCCGTCATTACCGGTGAGACAGGTGCCGGCAAGAGTATCATTCTCGGAGCCATCGCACTCCTGTTAGGGCAGCGTGCCGACCCCAAGGCCATCAAGCTTGGTACTGACAAGTGCATCATCGAGGCCCACTTCGACATCTCAAACTACGGCATAGACGACTTCTTTACGGAGAACGACATCGAGAATGAACCCAATGACTGCATTATCCGTCGGGAACTAACCGCCTCGGGAAAGAGTCGGGCGTTCATCAACGACACTCCTGTTCAGTTGGCTATGCTGAAGGAACTCGGCGAGCGCCTTGTGGATGTGCACTCCCAGCACCAGAACCTGCTGCTCAACAAGCAGGACTTCCAGCTGAGTGTGGTCGACATCATTGCCGAAGATAGTTGTCAGCTAGCCAAATACCAGCAAATATACAGGCAATACCAACAAGTAAAACGCGAGTTGGAAACGCTCAAGGAGAGTATCGAGCGTAACCGCCAAAATGCCGATTTCCTGCAATTCCAGTATGACGAACTGTCACAAGCCTCTCTCGTTGACGGCGAACAGGAAGAACTGGAACAGAAGAATGATACGATGAGCCACTCCGAGGAAATCAAGAGCGCCCTCTATGATGCAGATAACTACATGTCTGCTGAGCAGACGGGCATCGTAGGAGCCATCAGGTCGGCACTCTCATCGTTGAAACGGATAGAAAAGGTCTATCCTGTCGCAGAGGAACTGGTGGAGCGCCTGGACAGTTCATATATCGAACTAAAGGACATCGCAGAGGAAATTTCGGGCTATCTGGAGGACATCGACTTCGATCCCGTAGAGATGGATACTGTTGTCAACCGTCTTGACCGCCTCTACGATCTGGAGAAGAAATACAATGTGGATACCGTTGGCGAACTGATTGCGAAGCGCGATAATCTGAGACAGCAATTGGATGGTATTGAGAATAGCGACGAAGCCCTTTCCGACTTACAGGAAAAGATGAATGTATTGAAGGAAGAGGTTCATAAAGAAGCACTTGTGCTGACAAAAATTAGAGAAGCAGCCTGTAAGATAATTGAGAAGGAGATGAAGGATAAGCTTGTACCGTTGGGTATGCCGCATGTACGCTTCGCCATCCAAATGACTACTGGAGAATTTGACTTCAACGGACAGGATAAAGTGGCCTTTCTGTTCAGCGCCAACACCTCTACCCCACTCCAGCCTGTCTCCCAGGTGGCTTCAGGCGGTGAGATTGCCCGCGTAATGCTCTCGTTAAAGGCGATGATCAGCGGCGTTGTTAAACTGCCCACCATCATCTTCGATGAGATTGACACCGGCGTCAGCGGCAAGATGGCTGAGAAAATGGCCGAGATGATGCAGGAGATGGGCAACAGCGGCCGTCAGGTCATCAGCATCACTCACCTGCCCCAGATTGCCGCCCTCGGTAGTTCGCATTATAAAGTAGAAAAGAAAGAGACTGCCTCAGGCACGACAAGCAGCATGCAGGAACTGACTCCCGAGCAGCGCGTTCTTGAGATAGCTCAGATGCTGAGCGGCAGCGATATCAGCGAGGCCGCCATACAGAACGCCAGACAACTACTGCGTATCGCCTGAACAAATAAAGAAATATGTATATTATAGGAAAACTGTTTAATAGACAAATTATGAGAGTGACGGGATTGTCACTTTTCATTTCTCTTGTATCCGAGAACGTTGTTTTTGCCCAGCCTTCGTGGGTCAAGAAAGCAACAAAATCTGTATTTACGCTCAAGACCTTTTCCGTCGACGGTTCGCTCATTGCAAGTAGCAACGGTTTCTTCACAGGCAGCAATGGCGAGGCAGTGAGCAGTTATACGCCGTTCAAGGGTGCTTCACGAGCCATCATCATCGATGCTCAGGGGAAAGAGGCTGACGTCGTCAGTATTCTGGGAGCGAACGACATCTATGACGTGGCTCGCTTCCGCGTGGATGTCACCAAAAGTCAGCCCCTGCCCGTATGCCAGACAACGATGACAGTAGGCAGTACGGCATGGCTGCTGCTCTATCACGAGACCAAGCAGATACTTAGCGGATCAGTCACGAAGGCAGAACTGTTCATGCAGAATTATGCCTACTATACTGTGGCCATGGCCTCGCCGGCACATACAGAGAACTGTCCGCTGATCAATGAAAGTGGAGAGGTGATCGGCCTGATGCAGCCTTCGTCGGTTGCCAACGACTCGATAAGCTATGCCGTCAGTGCTCTCTTTGCCGACTCTCTCCGCATTACAGGACTTGGCATGAGCGATCCGATGCTGCAACAGACACAGATCAGAAAGGAATTGCCCGATGACCTCAAGGAAGCCAATATCGCTATCTATATGGCCAGCACGAGAAACGACTCGCTGGCCTTTGCTCAGATGGTGGAAGAGATGATTCGCAAGTTCCCAAATGCTTCCGACGGCTATACCTATCGCGCCCAGCAGGCAGCGGCAAACGGCGACTATGCCACAGCCGATCAGGATATGATGACGGCTATCCGCCTGGCAAATGACAAGGACGACGCTCATTACAACCTGGCACGTATGATTTACCAGAAAGAGGTCTATCTGCCAGAGCCTCACTACGACAATTGGACGCTAGACAGAGCCCTTGCCGAAATCAGGGAAGCCATCAAGACCAATCCTATGCCTGCATACAGCCAGCTGGAGGCGAACATCCTCTTCGCACAAAAGAAGTATGAAGAGGCCTACAATATCTATATCCAGCTAACAGGAACCTCTTTGAGGAATGCAGAGACCTTCTTCGGAGCTGCCAAATGCAAGGCTTTGCAGGGTGACTCTATAGCGATGCTCGCCCTACTGGACAGTTGTGTGAACACCTTCTCCAAGCCATTCTTCAAGGAAGCGGCACCCTATCTGTGGGAACGTGCCACAGCCCGTCGTGATGCAGGCAAATATCGCGATGCCATCAGCGATATGAATGAATATGAGAAGCTAATGAGCGTAAATATCAACGACACCTTCTATTATATACGCCATCAGACAGACATCCAAGCCCGACTCTATCAGCAGGGGCTCAACGATATCGACGAAGCCATTAGGTTGAACCCGAAGGAAACGCTCTATTATGCAGAAAAGGCATCTCTACAAGTGCGTGTCGGACTCTTTGACGAAGCGGAAACCACCGCTAGAGAATGTATCTCGATTGATCCCGAGCTTAGTGATGGCTATCTGTTTCTTGGGTTGGCACAATGCATGAAAGGCAACAAACAGCAAGGACTTGACAATCTCAGGAAAGCCAAGGAACTAGGCGACCCGCAGGCAGACGGGTTGATAGAAAAATACCAGAAATGACAGAACGGGCCCTTGTCAGAATGGCAAGGGTCCGTTGTCTATCGGCGGGATCGGATAATTGTCCTCTCCGTTCAATCTTGATCCTCTGATCTCGCCTCCGTCCATCGGGGGACGATTGTCAAGATTCCTGTCCTCAGGATTCTCGAACCTGGTGAACTCTCCCCGGAAATTCAGCAGTACATCACCCGTGGCACCCTTACGATGCTTGGCGATGATAATCTGAGCCATGCCACGTAGGTCGTGACCGTTCTCATCCTGATAAATGTGGTAGTATTCCGGACGATGCACAAACAGAACCATATCGGCATCCTGCTCAATGGCTCCCGACTCTCGGAGATCGGAAAGCATGGGGCGCTTTCCCTCGATTCCTTCACGGCCCTCAACACCACGATTCAGCTGACTCAACGCCAGAATGGGGATGTCCAGTTCCTTAGCCAACCCCTTCAACGAGCGGGATATAGTTGACACCTCCTCCTGTCTTGATGAGAAACGCATGCCGTTGGCATTCATGAGCTGAAGATAGTCAATCATGATGAGTTTCACGCCATGCTCACGTACTAGCCTGCGTGCCTTTGTCCTCAACTCAAATACAGACAGTCCTGGTGTGTCGTCCACATAGAGCGGAGCGTCGAGCAGATTGTTGATATGCTTATCAATACGATCCCATTCATCGCGTTGCAGTTGCCCATTGAGGATTTTCGAACCCTGAATTTCGCATGCATTCGAGATAAGTCGGTTCACCAGCTGCACATTAGACATTTCCAGCGAGAAGAAAGCCATGGGAACATGAGAGTCGGCAGCGATGTTCTTAGCCATAGACAAGGCGAACGATGTCTTACCCATCGCAGGTCGTCCTGCGATAATCACGAGGTCTGAGTTCTGCCAGCCACTGGTCATGTCATCAAGCTTATAATAGCCAGTTGAGATACCCGTCAGACCGTCGGTATTAGCAGCCGCAGCTTGAATGACTTTCAACGCCTGCTCGATGACGGGATTTATCTGCGTGTAATCCTTCTTCATGTTGCGCTGCGAGAGCTCAAAAAGTGAACCCTCTGCCTCCTGCATCAATTCCTCCACATCGACCGTCTCGTCAAAGGCCTTCGTCTGGATGACGCTTGAGAAGGAAATCAGCTGACGGGCTAGAAACTTCTGGGCAATAATCTGAGCATGATATTCGATATTGGCCGAGGAGGCGACCTTTGAACTTAGCTCTGTCACATAGCCAGGTCCGCCAACTTCTTCCAAAGTGCCAGACTTGGCAAGACGCTCTGATACCGTCAGTACGTCAACAGGCTTCTCTTCCATGTTCAAGTCGCGGATAGCAGTATAGATCAACTGGTGGCGCGGATCGTAGAAACTCTCAGGATAGAGCAGTTCGCATACAATCGCATAGGCATCCTTGTCAATCATTAATGCTCCCAATACCGCATTCTCCACCTCCAAGGCCTGAGGGGGCAAATGACCATAGGTGTTGTCTACTGGCATCTGACGACGTTGTCTCTTTCGTATATTTGTATCTTGTTCGGGCATATTTTTAAAAATTGATTAATCCTTGAATCTATTTCCCCAATAGTTGATCATTCGCTGGAACATCTTCTCCTCTGCCGGGTTATGCTGTCCGTGCCAAAGACGCTCATTGACTAGAGCATCTGGCAGGTATTGCTGCTCGGTGAAATGGCCGGGATAGTCGTGAGGGTACTTGTAACCATCATGGTAGCCCAGGTCCTTCATCAACTGTGTTGGTGCATTACGGATTGGTAGCGGCACGGGTTGGTTACCCGTCCGTCTGACAAGAGATAATGCTGCGTCAATACCCAAATAGGCACTGTTACTCTTGGGCGATGTTGCCAGATAGACAGTAGCCTCTGCCAACGGAATCCGCCCCTCAGGCCATCCTATTTTCATAACAGCATCGAAGGCTGCATTGGCCAGCAACAAAGCGTTAGGATTGGCCAACCCTATGTCCTCGGCGGCACTTATGACGAGCCGACGGGCAATGAATTGTGGATCTTCTCCACCCTCTATCATCCTCGCAAGCCAATAGAGTGCCGCATCAGGATCAGACCCTCGGATGCTCTTGATAAACGCAGAAATGATATCATAATGCATTTCACCTTCCTTATCGTAGGCCAAGGGATTTTGCTGAAGACGTCGTTCTACCAATTCATCGGTAATCACAACCTCTTCTGATGCTTCAGAATCAACTACCAACTCCAAGATATTCAAAAGTTTACGAGCATCACCTCCACTATATCTTAAGAGTGCACCCGTATTCTCCAGACGGATATTCTTTTCTTTTAAGATGATATCGGTATGAATGGCGCGATCGAGCAGCTTCATCAGGTCATCCTTCTCCAAAGGCTTAAGGATATAAAGTTGGCAACGGGAGAGGAGCGGACGGATGACCTCAAAAGACGGATTCTCTGTCGTCGCACCAATTAGCGTCACTATTCCCTTCTCCACAGCCCCAAGAAGAGAATCTTGCTGCGACTTGGAGAAACGATGAATTTCGTCAATAAATAAGATGGGCGAAGCCTCGTTGAAGAACCTACTCTTCTGAGCCTTCTCGATGACATCCCTCACATCTTTCACGCCGCTGGTTACTGCCGAGAGCGTATAAAAAGGTGTCTCCAACCGATTGGCGATGATCTGGGCAAGCGTGGTCTTACCAACACCAGGAGGCCCCCAGAGGATAAACGAAGATATACGCCCTGCCTCGATCATCTTCCGCAGGACGGCCCCCTCGCCCACCAAATGCTGCTGCCCGATATATTCGTCTAAGGTGCGAGGGCGAAGTCTTTCAGCCAGTGGTTGTGCCATATTTTGCATGCAAAGGTACGAATAAGTGAGAGAAAAACCAAATTTATTTGGATTTTTCCGAACGAAAGTACTTTCAGTGCAGCTAAATGACTCGAAAATGTGAAAATCACAAAAAATATCATCAAAAAACTTGCTAATAAGAAATAAAGTATATAAATTTGCAAAATAAAAAAACAAAATAACAATGGCAAGAACAAAGCAACAACAGCCGGAAAGCAATCCGTCGCTTTCCATCAAGGCAGTCACCAAGAGCAGTGTGTGGGACATTCAAGAGAACGACGTGTTCCGTATGTGGGAAGCCGCATCGAAGGACGCAGAGGTCAAAGAGAACGTCAATCATTATCTGGACATTTTTAAAAGTGCCTTCCTGATTGAGGAAATCAAGGAAGATGTCGGGGTGGTCAAGAAGAGCTATGAGAAGCGCGGCTACAAGGTGGCACAGATAAAATTTGATGATAATATGCGGTTCGCTTGGGCTATCAAGAAAAGACCTATCATGAGAGTTACCGACTTGACCTACGAGAATATCCGTCATATTTCTGCCGCAAAGCTGATAGAGGTACTCGACCGCAACTTCGGCGGCGGCTGGGACTCACTATCCCAGTCCATTCAGGATATTATCCTCAGCGGTTTCGACATTTCAACGACGACACTTCCTAAAGATCGTCTGCACAAGAAAGGCGGTATGTATGAGAAGAAAGTGGAAGACGGCTTCGAAGTGCTCGAAGTGGAGAAAGGCGGCTGGGTAGAGGCTATCTTCGCCAAGTTGAAACCCGAACAGGAAAAAATTCGCATGAGGTTTTCCGACAAGCCTGAGAAAGAAGACGATGGCGAGGAGAACGAGGATGAGGACTACGAGGTTGAGGACGAATATAGCTCTCACGATGAAGAAGATGATGAGGTGGATGATCCCGATGACGATGAAATCACCGAGGACAACTACTCAACGATGGTGGATCTCGGCAGCGAAGATCCAGAGGACGAGGCTGCCAGCCTAATTGATTTTTCAGAAGAATAATTTGTTTAACACCTAAAACCTATAACATGAACATTCCATCAGTTTTTTGGTTAGTGCCCTTTGCATCAATTGTGGCACTTAGTATGGCGTATTTCTTTTTCACTCAGATGATGAAGGCAGATGAAGGTACGCCTCGTATGAAAGAAATTGCACTCTATGTGCGCAAAGGTGCTATGGCTTATCTGTGGCAACAGTACAAAGTCGTGTGTATCGTCTTTGTCGTGCTGTGTGCCCTCTTCGCCTTCATGGCGTATGGGCTAAATGTGCAGAATCCCTGGGTACCGTTCGCCTTCCTCACCGGAGGCTTCTTCTCAGGATTAGCTGGCTTCTTCGGCATGAAGACCGCCACCTACGCCTCTGCCCGCACCGCCAATGCTGCCCGTGAGAGCCTGAACGCTGGACTGAAGATTGCCTTCCGCTCAGGTGCCGTGATGGGACTGACGGTTGTAGGTCTCGGACTGTTGGATATCGCCATCTGGTTTGTGGTACTCAACCGCTTTGATCCCGAGGGGCTCATCTCTATAACCACGACAATGCTGACCTTCGGTATGGGTGCTTCTACTCAGGCTTTGTTTGCCCGTGTTGGTGGTGGAATCTATACGAAGGCTGCCGACGTAGGTGCTGACATCGTGGGTAAGGTTGAAGCAGATATCCCTGAAGACGACCCGCGCAACCCCGCCACCATTGCCGACAATGTAGGTGATAATGTTGGTGATGTTGCCGGTATGGGTGCTGACCTCTATGAGAGTTATTGCGGTTCGGTGCTGTCGACCGCAGCCCTTGGTGCAGCTGCCTTTGCAGTTGCCGGTATCGATATTCAGCTCAAGGCTGTCATTGCCCCGATGCTGATTGCTGCTGTGGGTGTATTCCTCTCGCTCTTAGGAATTTTCCTCGTCCGCACAAAGGAAGGTGCCACGATGAAGGATCTGCTCCGCTCACTCTCACTCGGAACGAACGTAAGTGCCGTACTCATTGCCATCGCCACCTTCGGCATACTCTATTTCTTGGGTATCGAGAACTGGGTAGGGCTCTCGTTCTCCGTCATCTCCGGTCTAGCCGCTGGCGTCATCATCGGACAGGCTACAGAATACTACACCTCTCATTCCTACAAGCCCACCCAGAAGATTTCAGAGGCAGGACAGACAGGTGCTGCTACCGTTATTATTAAAGGTATAGGTACAGGTATGATTTCCACCTGTATCCCGGTTATCACCATTGGTGTGGCTATCATGTTAAGCTATTTGTGTGCCAATGGTTTCGACCTCTCGATGACATCATCCTCGTTGGCTCATGGTCTTTATGGTATTGGTATCGCTGCCGTTGGTATGCTCTCCACTCTGGGTATCACTCTGGCTACGGATGCCTATGGACCTATTGCCGACAATGCGGGTGGAAATGCCGAAATGTCGCAGCTGGGTGAAGAGGTGCGCCATCGTACTGATGCCCTCGATGCTCTCGGAAATACCACAGCCGCTACAGGTAAAGGTTTTGCTATTGGTTCTGCAGCTCTGACCGCTCTCGCCTTGCTGGCATCTTATATTGAGGAGATCAAGATTGCTATGACCCGTGCAGGTCAAACGTTGACGAATGTAGCCGGCGAGGTAATTGACGCATCCAACGCAACTATCCCTGATTTTATGAATTACTTCCAGATCAACCTGATGAACCCGAAAGTGCTTGTCGGAGCATTTATTGGTGCTATGGCAGCCTTCCTGTTCTGTGGTATGACTATGGAGGCTGTTGGTCGAGCCGCAGAGAAGATGGTGCAGGAGGTGCGCCGTCAGTTTAAGGAGATTGCCGGTATCCTCGAAGGGACAGGCACTCCCGACTATGGTCGTTGTGTTGAGATTTCTACCCGTGCGGCTCAGCACGAGATGATTGTTCCGTCTATCTTGGCCATCATCATACCCATCGTCGTGGGTTGTGTGCTTGGTGTAGCTGGAGTTCTTGGACTCCTTGTAGGCGGTCTGGCAGGCGGTTTCACACTTGCTGTATTCATGGCGAATGCTGGTGGTGCATGGGATAATGCAAAGAAGAACATTGAGGAAGGAAACTTCGGAGGTAAAGGATCGTTTGCACACAAGGCTTGTATCGTTGGTGATACTGTCGGCGATCCTTTCAAAGACACGTCAGGTCCTTCGCTGAACATCCTTATCAAACTGATGTCGATGGTATCCATTGTGATGGCAGGTTTAACTGTTGCTTTCTCTTAAGATTGTAAATAAATTATGTATAAGACAATTAACAAATTCTTTTTCTCCTTGGCCTTTGCGCTGAGCTGTGGCAGCAATATGATTGCCCAAACGGTTCCTGATGCAGGAGAATTTCTCCCTGGTCCTCCCGAAGAGACGACCGTTGAGTATATCAAGGACTATCTTCAATATGCCTGGGGAAAGACAATGAGAGGTACTGAACTCGGACAACAAGCCCAGAGCGATTTCAACGCCAAGGCTCCTTATTATCTCAACGCCTTCTCTAAGGCTATGGGTGTTACGTTGTCAAGTACAGAGACTCCTTATATTGCCGAACTCTTTGAATATTGCATGGAGTACGGGAACAAGAGTATTGAACAGGCTAAAATATCTTTTCCGTTCTTCCGCCGTCCCTATGCTCGTTTAGGAGAACCATCGCTGATACCACTTCAGGAGAATGACTATCTTAACGAGAGTTCTTACCCTTCTCGCGAAGCGCTTATGGGATGGATGTATGCTCTCCTTCTCACGGAAATCTGTCCCGGCAAACAGGATGTAATCCTGAACTGTGGCTATACGTTTGGCCAAGCCTCTGTCATTACCGGATATCATTGGGATAGTGATGTCCAGGCGGGTCGATTGTTGGCCTGTGCCCTTGTATGCCGGCTTCATAACCATAATGGTGTTAACTCGATGATTAACTCCGCCAAGGCAGAGTATGCAAGGGTTACAGGTGCGACTTATGTCAGTCCTGGACTCACGGAAGAGACTTATCAGTATTACAGAAATGCCGATCTGCCCGACGCAGTCAAGTTCCTGCCAGCTCCTCCCGATACTGTTTCGGCCATCATGTCTACTGACATGAGCAAGTTCATTGAGGGCAAGTTTATCCGTCCGACGGATGAAGGTCAGGTGGCCATCAACGATGTCAACAGCGATCCTGAGTATTTTATGGAGATTTACTCTTTAGCCTTTGGAAGAACGCTCTCTGAGAAGACGACACCAGAGTTGTTTAAGATGTTCCAAAGCATGAGTTCGCTTGGTGACGGCGCAACCCGCAGTTGTAAGAACTTCTACCAGCGTCCCCGCCCGTATATCCAGTTAAACGAGGCTACAGCTTATCCGCCGGCAGAGAACATGAAGCGTAATGTGGGTTCATATCCATCTGGTCATTCGTCTGCCAGTTGGCTGTATGCTTTGGTGCTGTCAGAACTCAATCCAGATGCCGAAGAAGACTTGCTGGCACGTGCTTATCAATATGGACAGGGGCGTGTCGTTACGGGTTACGTCTGGCAAAGCGATGTTGAGGGTGGTCGTCTGGTTGGTTCGGCTGTCTATGCCCGTTTGCATAATAGCGAGGAGTTCCTGAAGCAGTTTGAGCTCGTCAAGAAAGAGTTGAATGCCACCGATGTGCGTTCGGCAAGAGCTGCTGACAATACTGATGGAGACGTTTATACCCTTGGGGGAGTCCGACTTCCCAACGAGCCCGAACAGAAAGGCGTATACATCCAAGGAAGCAAGAAGGTGTTGTATTAATGCGAAACACCATCCTATCATTCCTATTATTCTGGTTCTGCACCATTAGTCCGGTGCAGGGCCAGAATTTTTTTGCTGGGTTCTCCATCCATGAGATTCCCGACAGTATCTGGCAGAAGATGCAGGGGAAAACCTGGCAACCAAATGATGTCATAGGTCGCAGCGACCTGCGTTACTTGCGATTGATGCATTGGGACTACGACGGAAAGACTCATCATGGAGAGATGGTCTGCAACCGTCTCATCGCAAAAAAGCTTATTAGCATCTTCATGGAACTTTACCGCCAGCACTACCCTATTCAGCGAATACGTCTGGCAGACGACTACGATGCTGATGACGAGCAGCAGATGCGTGACAACAATAGCAGTTGTTTCTGCTACCGTACTGTCTCTGGTCGCCAGCATTTATCATATCACGCCCGGGGACTCGCTGTTGATATCAATACGCTCTATAATCCCTATGTAAGGACAGGCAAGAACGGCGAAAGAGTCGTTGAACCGTCAACGGCTGTTCCCTATTGTGATCGTCAGAAGACATTCCGATACAAGATCACTAAAGGAGACCTATGCTATCGGCTGTTTATCAAGAACGGGTTTATCTGGGGTGGTTCATGGCAAACGGTAAAAGACTATCAACACTTTGAATACCACCCATAACAAAATCCCTCCTAACGAAGGAGGGATTTTGTATGGTTTGAAGGGAAATCTTATTAACTCAGTTTATGGATGACAAGGCCTGAGCGCAACTTGGGTTCAAACCATGTAGCCTTAGGCGGCATAATCTTGCCAGAATCAGCGATGTCCATGATTTGCTTCATCGAGACGGGATAGAGTGCCAAGGCAGCACGCATCTCGCCTAAATCAACACGCCGTTTCAGCTCACCAAGGCCTCTGAGTCCTCCAACGAAGTCGATACGCTGAGACGAGCGCAAGTCACCGATATTCAGAATCTCATCGAGAATCAGACGACTAGATATATCAACGTCGAGTACACCGATAGGATCGTTATTGTCGTAGGTACCTTCCTTGGCCTTCAGACTGAACCAATGCCCGTCCAGATAGAGGGAGAATTCGTGCAGCTGTTGAGGCTTGTAGATTTCCGTTCCCTTGTCCTCAACGATGAAGTTCACCTGAAGGGCGGCAAGGAACTCTTCTGACGATAAGCCATTCAAGTCCTTTACTACGCGATTGTAGTCAAGGATGGTCAACTGCGAAGCTTGGAAGCATACGGCCATGAAGAAGTTGTACTCCTCCGTACCATTGTGATTGGGGTTCTGTTTCTGCTTTTCCGCACCCACGAGGGCAGCAGCAGCCGAGCGGTGATGGCCGTCGGCGATATAGAGCGAAGGCATCTTGGCGAACTCGTCGGTAATCGTCTGCATATCCTTGTCGTCGCTGATCACCCAGAACTGATGGCGAAAACCGTCGATGGGAGCAATGAAGTCATACTCTGGCTCAGATTGGGCATAGCGCATGATGAGCTCGTTGAGTACCTGATTGTCGGGATAGGCGAAGAACACAGGCTCAATGTTCGCATTGTTCACACGAACATGCTTCATGCGGTCCTCCTCTTTGTCGCGGCGAGTGAGCTCGTGCTTCTTGATGCGTCCGGCCATATAGTCGTCGGTATGGGCACATACCACCAGACCATACTGCGTTTTCCCGTTCATAGTCTGGGCATATATATAATAATGTTCGCGCGCGTCTTGAACGAGCCAACCCTTATCCTGGAACTTCTGGAAGTTCTCAGCTGCCTTCTCATATACTCTTGGGTCGTACTCCGACGTGCCAACGGGGAAATCTATCTCAGGCTTGATGATGTGATAGAGACTTTTTTCATTGTCTCCAGCCTCAGCCCTTGCCTCTTCTGAATCAAGCACATCGTAAGGACGGCTCTCTACCAGTTCCACCAATTCTTTCGGCGGGCGGATTCCTTTAAACGGTTTTACTATTGCCATGTTTTTTTAGTTTACCACTATTATAGGTATTGCTTTATTTTCTCAATCATCTCCTGATACTCGGCATCGGATAGATACACCTTACCGGGATTCATCTGGAACGTGCCGCCGTAATCTGGACCATCGACATATTTAGGAGCCAGGTGGAAGTGCAGATGTGACAGTTTGTCGCTATAGGCACCATAGTTGATCTTCTCGGGGTTGAAAGCCTTCTGCATGGCGCGGGTTACGCGAGCCACATCGGCCATAAAGGCATTGCGCTCTTCGTCACTCAGTTCGTTCAAGTCGTTCACGTGGTCCTTATAGGCCACGAGGCAACGGCCGCGATAGGTCTGCTCCTTGAAAAGAAAGGCGCGCGATACAGACAATTGTGCGAACTCAATCATCAGGTCGTGAAGCGTCTGATTGTTTGTGCAGTACAGACACTGCTTGGGATCACTTTGCATAGACGTTATATTTATAAGATTCTAGAAATGTGGTGCAAAATTACACATTATATTTGGAATTTCAAAATATTCTGCTTACTTTTGCGCCATGAATTGTATCTATTTCTTAGGTTTAGGTCTTGATGCTTGGATTACCATCGTCACTGTGTTAGGTATGTTCAGCATCTTATTGTTTACCAAGTTGCGTTCCGACTTGGTATTTCTTGGTGCTATCGGCATTCTGTTTGTCACTGGAGTGCTCGATGCCAAAGAGGCGTTTTCGGGTTTTAGTTCTACATCAGTTGTAGTCATCGGCGTGCTGTTCGTGGTCGTTGCCGGTCTGACGCATACGGGTGTACTTCAATGGATTGTGAAACACCTGCTGGGCCAACCTGACAGCTATTCCAAAGCTGTTACGAGGCTGATGCTGCCAGTAGCCTTTCTCAGCTCGTTCCTTAGCAACACTACCGTCGTAGCTCTTTTTGTGAAGATTGTCAAGATGTGGGCCAAGAAACTGGGTGTCTCACCTTCCAAACTGCTTATTCCATTGAGTTATGCCTCTGGTATGGGTGGTGTCTGTACTCTTATCGGTACCCCGCCAAACCTGATTATCAGTGGACTCTATGAGGACAAGACGGGTGAAGCTATGAACGTATTTGCTACGGCAGTTCCAGGCCTGTTCTGTCTTGTCGTCGGTGTTCTGTCAGTTATCGCCATGCGCCGTCTTCTGCCCGACAGAAAAACTCCTGAGTCAGCCTTTGAATCGACGGATGAGTACACCGTTGAACTGCGCGTTCCTTCGGACAACAAGTTTATCGGCAAGACGCTGGGAAAGGCAGGACTGCTCAAGGTTCACGGCGGCACGCTGATAGAAGTGCATCGTTTTGACGGTGACAATCCGGCAGTCAGCGAAAAAGAATTCATCATGGGCGGCGACCAGCTGGTCTTCGCAGGACATATAGATGAGTTACTGGAGCTGAAGAATAGTCACGGACTGGTGAGTGCAGACCGCCATGTGTTTACGATAAATGATGTGGACAAGGACCGCATTCTGCGTACTGCCTATGTCACTTTCGGCAGTAAACTCATAGGCACGAAGATGGCCGATTTTGAGCATTACCGCCAGATCAGAGTCAACATTGTAGCGATATCTCGACATGGTCAGCGCATTACCGAGTCTCCCCGAAATGTGATACTTCAGGCTGGCGACACCTTGCTTCTGGATTTCCCGCCCCATACAGATATGAGTATGGTGGAAAACGACACAAACCTCCATTTCTTCGATTCAGACGACGTTCCCAATATCGGGCGCGGCACGCTCATCTCCACTACGATCATGATAGCTATGGTAGCTCTGTCAGCCCTTGGTGTGATGCCTTTGCTACAATGCGCTTTTATAGCTGCAGCCGCCATGCTCATCTTCCGCTGCTGTAGTCCTGATCAGGCCATGCGAGCCATCAACTGGGATATTCTGATGGTCTTTGCTGGCAGCGTGGTTCTTGGCCTCGCTATTCAGAAGACGGGGATAGCCGAGCGGCTTGCCTTTGGTATCCTCGATGTCTGCGGATCCAATCCCCTTGTAGTCATGACGGCCGTCTGTTTAGTAGGTACCTTCATCACAGAGTTCATCTCCAACACGGCGGCAGGCGCCATGTTCTTCCCCATCATGTATCAGGCCGCCGAGAAGCTGGGCTACGAGCCCTATCCGTTCCTCATTGCGCTGATGGTAAGTGTCAGCAGCAGCTTTGCCACGCCTATCGGATCGCCTACCCACATGTTGGTCTATGGTCCTGGTGGCTACCGCTTCAGCGACTTCATGCGCATAGGCTTGCTGATGAACATCATCATCCTGGCAGCCAACATCTTCATCGTGAACATTATTTATCCATTAACGCCATTACAATAGCCAATCACGTTATTTATAAGAAATCAAAGCATCGGGGCCGCATCACTGCGACCCCGATACTTAAATTACTAACCAATTAACTAACTAACTAACAATAACCTAATCTAATAACTAATTTTATGTATGAAAAAACTAACTTTCTTATATATTTGTCTAAGAACTGTCTCTGTTTGACGATGCAAAGGTAAGAACTATCGACGGCACAAGCAAATATATTCAGCGAACTTGCCACTTTCTTCAGTGAAAATCAGTCCTTCTCTTTGCGGATTCAGAAAAAAGCAGTATCTTTGTAGCCAAAGACAAACGATAACTCTAATTAATTATAAACGTATATGAAGAAAAGACATACTACTTATTTCTTGCTGATATTGATGTTGGGTAGCGGTGTTCAGGCACAGGAGTTTGAGTCAGCTACTGTCGCAGTAAAGAACATGGGTGTTGGTTGGAACCTCGGCAACACGCTTGACGCCAACGGAAAGGGCATCAGCGATGTTGTACAGTCTGAAACCTATTGGGGCCAACCTGTCACAAAGCCAGAACTAATCACAATGATGAAGGAGGCTGGTTTCGGAGCCATCCGAGTGCCTGTCACCTGGTATACCCATATTGATGGCGACGGCAATGTGGATGCGGCATGGATGAAGCGTGTGCATGAGGTGGTCGACTACGTCATCAATGCAGGGCTCTACTGTGTGCTTAACGTACATCACGACACTGGTGCGCATGACAATGCCTGGGTCATTGCCGACAAAGACAACTACGAGAAGACCAAGGCCCGTTATGTGAACCTATGGACACAGATTGCCAATGAGTTCAAGGATTACGACCAGCATCTGCTTTTTGAAGGCTATAACGAGATGCTCGACAAGTACAATTCATGGTGCTTTGCCGGATTCCAGCGCCCTAACGGTTATAATGCAGATGAGGCTGCTTCTGCCTATAAGGGACTGAATGGCTATGCCCAGAGTTTTGTGGATGCCGTGAGAGCTACAGGCGGTAACAACACCCAGCGTAACCTGGTCATCAATACCTATGCAGCGGCTAACGGCAACGGAAATTGGAATGCCCATCTCACAGACGTACTGACAGAACTCACGACACCCTCCGACGTGACAAAGAATCATTTGGCCTACGAGGTTCACGCATATCCCACCCTCAATAACGGAAAGAACGAGGTCAACGACATTATCGACAAGGTGAATACCTATCTACTGCCCAAAGGTCCGGTGATTCTCGGTGAGTGGGGAACCAGCAACGTTGATAAGGCTCAGACCGACTATGATCTGGCTCCCAAGACATTCCTGGAATTCTGTAAATACATGGTCCAAAAGGCCAAGGAGAACAACATCGCCACCTTCTATTGGATGGGACTCTCCGATGGGGTCTACCGTTCATATCCAGCCTTCAATCAACCCGCTATTGCAGAAGCCATTACCAAGGCATATCACGGAGATGATTTCGATGGCAAATACCCTACCCATGAAGCCGCAAAAGAAACAGTAGTATTCGAGGGCGAGCAACAGCTTGAATGGGGAGGAACCATCCAATTCCCCAGTAGTTTCTTCGATGGTCTCAGCGATGCAGAACTGGAACTGACCTATACCGAGAAGTTCGATCAGTTCGAAGGCGGTGAGGCTAATTCATATCTGCAGTTCTGGTATAACGACTGGAGTTCGATGATCAATTTCACCGTTGACGGTCAGGTGATTAATGAAACCCTTGAAGTCAATAAATTCTATAATTCCACATCAGGTACAGACCACACTACCCTCTTCACTTTCGATGCAGAAACATTTAAGAACTTCAAGAAAAAAGGCATGCTCTTCCAGGGGCATGGTGTTCTGTTGAAAAAGGCTGTACTCAAGGCAAAAGCCAAAGAAGGTGGGGATGAACCTGCTACCAGCGAGGTGTTCTGGGAAGGTGACGAAATGTTGGATTGGGGTGACGGCCTCCAGCTGCCGATTCCAGGAGAGAGATTTGAGAATTATGGCAAGGACGTAAAACTCATCTTCCACTATACGCTCGACTTCACCGACTACAATAAGATTCAGTTATTCTATGGCGACTGGAGTAGCAACCCCAGCTTCATCATCAACGGACAGCAGATTGATAAAGAGTTCAAGCCATCAGATGTTCATGGCCTTAAGAACGGCGATGACGGTGTGAGCGAACTGACGTTCAGCGAAAATGTTTATAACGAAATCATCGCAAGAGGTATTGCCGTGCAAGGTCATGGTCTCCGCCTGAAGAAGGTTGTACTTGCAGGTCCAGAGTCTACAGGCATACAGAGTGTTATCAGAACAACTAATCAGAAAGACATCATCTATAACCTCTCCGGCCAGCGAGTCACCTCTCCCCGCAAAGGAATCTACATCCAGAACGGCAAAAAGTTCGTGATTAAGTGAGAGAAGAACACTCAAACGAATGGTTACACGGTTACAGCTGTAACCATAACCCCTTTTCACACCAACTGGTGTTCAAATTACTTTACAAAGCAAAAGTCAATAGAGTAAACTATGAGAAAATAGGCATGTTTCTGGGAGTTTAGTTAGGGTAAACTCCGACTTTACCCTAACTAAAGTCCGACTTTACTTAGCCCAAAATCGGTGTATTATAAAGTGTTGACAGTCAAATAGTTACAAGGTAGTAAATAGAAATATCAATATTTTGAATTTCTTTTACAATACAAACACTTGTCAAGTTAAAAAGGTTACATGGTTACAGCTGTAACCTGTAACCAATTCCAGAAAATAAAAGGGGAACGTACCGATTGGTGCGCTCCCCTATTCTGAAAGTCGGCTGGAAAACCAGCTAACGGAATTACTTATTTACCTGGAACTTGGTGTCGCCATCCTTGAAGAAGGCGTTGATCTGCTTGGCAGCAGCGATACCGGCATTGATGTTGGCCTCGGCTGTCTGAGCACCCATCTTCTTCGGGGTTGAGAAATAACGGCCAGCGAACTTTTGGAACTCGTGATCGGCATCGGGCATAATGTCGGTGACGAACTTCAAGTCCTCGCGCTCCTGCATCAGCTGGATCAGCTCGGGCTCGTTGATAACCTCCTTACGGGCTGTATTCACCAGAACGCCACCCTTCTTCATTTTGCCGACGAGGGCAGCGTTAATGCTCTGCTTGGTCTCAGGCGTAGCAGGAATATGGAGTGATACGACGTCGCATTGCTCGAAGAGGGCATCCTGATTAGCTACGGCATGAACACCGGCAGCCTCAATCACCTCAGCGGGGCAATAGGCGTCGAAGGCATAGACATCCATTCCGAAGCCTTTGGCAATACGAGCCACGTTGCGACCCACGTTTCCGAAGGCTAAGATGCCTAATTTCTTGCCTAACAGCTCACTACCGCTCTTACCGTTGTAGAATCCGCGGACAGCCATCACCAGCAGACCGAAAACGAGTTCGGCAACAGCGTTGGAGTTCTGACCAGGAGTATTCTCGGCTACCACGTTATGGGCAGTAGCAGCGGCAAGGTCGATATTGTCGTAGCCAGCACCAGCACGAACTACGATCTTCAGCTGTTTGGCAGCATCCAGCACCTCGGCGTCTACCTTATCCGAACGGATAATGAGTGCATCGGCATCCTTCACGGCGTCAAGAAGCTGAGCCTTTTCAGTATATTTCTCAAGCAGCACGAGCTCATTGCCAGCTGCTTCTATCTCTGCTTTGATACCATTCACAGCGGCTGCTGCAAAGGGCTTCTCTGTTGCAACTAATACTTTCATAACCGTCAAATATTAACTGATTAGTGATTTGCCTCGAATTCTTTCATGCAGGCAACGAGGGCGTTGCAGCCTTCGATGGTCTGAGCGTTGTAGCAAGAAGCACGGAAGCCACCTACCGAACGGTGTCCCTTCACGCCAACCATTCCCTTAGAAACAGCGAAGTCGAGGAATTCTTTCTCAAGTTCTTTGTACTCGTCGGCCATCACGAAGCAGAGGTTCATCAGCGAACGGTCCTCTTCCTTTGCTGTACCAACGAACATCTTGTTACGGTCAATCTCACCATAGACGATCTCTGCACGCTGCTTAGCCAGTTTGTCCATAGCCTCCAAGCCACCCTGACGCTTGATCCAGCGGAGGTTTTCAAGGGCGCAGTAGATGGGCACCACAGGAGGAGTGTTGAACATTGACCCCTTGTCAACATGAGTGCGGTAGTCGAGCATCGTAGGAATCTCGCGGGGAGCCTTACCCAGTTTCTCGTCCTTCAGGATGATAATAGTTACGCCAGCCATAGAAAGGTTCTTCTGAGCACCGGCATAGATGGCGTCGTACTTGCTGACATCAACGGGACGGCTCATGAAGTCTGAAGACATGTCAGCAATCAGGGGCACGTTGACATCAAGGTCCTTACGGATTTCTGTACCATAAATAGTATTATTTGTGGTGATGTGCAGATAGTCGGCATCTGCGGGCACGGTCCAGTCCTTCGGGATGAAAGTGTAATTGGCATCGGCAGAAGAAGCCACTTCTACCACCTCACCGAAGAGCTTTGCTTCCTTCATGGCCTTCTTTGCCCAAACGCCTGTGTTCAGATAAGCAGCCTTCTTAATCAGGAAGTTATAAGGAATCATGCAGAACTCAAGGCTTGCACCGCCACCGAGGAAAATCACGGAGTAACCCTCGGGTACAGACAGCAGCTCTTTCACGAGAGCCACAGCCTCGTCGACGACGGGCTGGAAATCCTTAGCACGGTGGCTGATCTCCATCAGAGAGAGACCCGAGCCGTTGAAATCAAGACACTGTTGAGCGGTTGCTTCGATGACCTCACGGGGAAGCATCGAGGGACCAGCATTAAAGTTGTACTTCTTCATTTGGTTGTTTATTTTGAATGATTATTATTGAATGTTTCCGAAAAACGCTGCGAAATTACACTTTTTATTTTATTCAGCCAAATATTTGAGCAGAAATTCACGAATTTAATCGATTTTCTTTCAATTTGTCAATCCGTCATGTCGCTTTTATACATACTTTTGCTGCAAAGTTACAAAGAATTCTGCATATTACTTGCATTTAAATCATGAATACTTTGAGGCTTTTGGAATTTTTTACCTTTATCCTTTTTTGTTTTTTACTTTTTTATTAACTTTGCATGCGTTATGAACCAAAAGCAACACTACATCATTATTTCACTCGCTTCGAATGAGGGGCAGGAAGCCCATCTTAAGGCTGCCAGGGAACAGCTAACCCAACTGCTTACTGAGGCGACATTCACCTCAGAGATATGGACAGAGCCCGTAAACTCCTGCAGACAGGAACCCTATCTCAATCAACTCTGCCAAGGAACCACAGCCTTTAGTATGAATTTGTTGAATGAACTGCTCAAAGAAACTGAGAAGAGGTTGGGAAGGACGCATAACGAAGATGGTATCGTTGCCATTGACCTCGACTTGTTGCAATACGATGGCCAACAATATCATCTCCGTGACTGGGAGCGTGACTATGTTAAGAACTTATTAAATGAATTATGAGAAAACTGTTTATTTTCAGTCTGTTATCGACTGCAATACTGTCTATTCAAGCTCAACGATTTGAAGACTATTTTGAAGACCGCACCTTACGTTTAGACTATACCTTCTGCGGCGATACGAACCATCAGCAAATCTATGTCGATGAACTGACAGCTTTACCCCGATGGTTTGGCAGGCACCAGCGGTTGGCAGAACTGCCTTTGAAAGGCAATGGCCAAATTACCGTCCGTTCGAAGACTGACGGTAAGGTGATTTATCGTCACTCGTTTTCAAGCCTCTTCCAGGAATGGCTGTCGACAACAGAATCGAAACACACTCAGAAATCCTTTGAGAATGTTTTCCTTATACCCTACCCTAAGCAGCCCGTTGTCATTACCGTTGAACTGCGCGACTATCATGATAGCATCCTTGCTATGATGACTCATACCGTTGACCCCACAGATATTCTGATTCGCAAAGCAGGTGAAAGACTTGTCACACCTTATGTAACCCTCCAACAGGCAGCCGATACCACACAATGTATCCATGTGGCCTATGTAGCCGAGGGCTATCAACAAGACGAGATGAATATTTTCCTCGACGATTGCAGGATGGCGATGGAATCGCTCTTTTCCCATGAACCTTTCCGTCAGATGCAGGACCGGTTCAATATGGTGGCTGTCATGTCACCTTCAGATGAGAGTGGCACCAGCTGGCCTGCAAAGGGAATCTGGAAGAAGACGGTGTTGGGCAGCCATTTCGACACCTTCTATAGCGATCGCTATCTGACCACGCTCCACCTGAAGAAACTGCACGATGTGTTGGCAGGCACGCCCTACGAACATATTATTATTCTTGTCAACACCGATCACTATGGAGGCGGAGGCATCTTCAACTCCTATAACCTTACTTATGCCCACGGTCCGCAGTTCCGTCCTGTCGTCGTACATGAATTCGGCCATTCCTTCGGAGGTCTGGGCGATGAGTATCCCTACGGCAATGATGATCCTATTTACTTCCCTGATACTGAGCCTTGGGAGCCGAATCTTACCACGAAATGCGATTTCAACGGGAAATGGGAAGACCTTGTCAAAGAAGGAAAGGCCGGTTTAATCGAAGGTGGGGGCTATCTCTCGAAGGGTGTATGGCGAGGCTTCGAAAACTGTCGTATGCGAACCAACGAGGAACCTGAGTTCTGTCTTGTCTGCCAGCAGGCATTGATCCGTTTAATTGATTTCTATACCAAATAGTCCTAATATGAAGAAAGTAATCGTTTGGACGATAGTTGTTTTTCTAACCGTGTTCATCACAGCGGTTGTCGGTGGCAGTTTCTTTATGCTTGATTACTCTCTGGCACCCGATCCTAACCGTATGGACACAGACTCCAGCTATCAGCAACTGTTCAAGAAATACCCAGAATGCGTGACATGGGTAGATAGTTTGCAAAGAAATGATGCGTTGCGCGATACGTTTATGACGATGCCATCTGGCGAACGCCATCATGCCTATTATGTGCATCATGGCGGCAACAAGACAGCCTTAATCATTCATGGCTGGCGTAATAATGCAGTCAAATTCTTCTATCTGGCTTGTATGTATGAGCGTGAGTTGGGGTATAATGTGGTGATGCCCGATCTTCATGCCCACGGCCTGAGTGAGGGTAAAGCCGTCCAGATGGGTTGGCTAGACAGACTTGACGTGATGCAATGGCTTCAAGCATTCAAGACCGATACGATGGTCGTCCATGGTGTCTCTATGGGGGCGGCCACAACAATGATGCTCTCAGGCGAAAAGATACCAGTAGAGGTAAAAGACATCCGTTTTGTTGAAGACTGTGGCTATACGAGTGTGTGGGATGAATTCTCCGGACAGATGAAAGAACAGTTTGACCTGCCTGAATTTCCGCTATTGTATACCAGCAGTCTCCTCTGCCGTCTGATCAACGGTTGGAGCTTTGGTGAGGCATCGCCCCTCAATCAAGTCAAGAAATGTAGATACCCCATGTTCTTCATTCACGGCGACAGTGACACATTTGTGCCTACGGAGATGGTCTATCAACTCTATGAAGCCAAGCCTTCAAACAAAGAAATATGGATTGCAAAAGGTGCTGAACATGCACTTTCGTATTTTACGCACAGGGAAGAATACGTCAGCCGTATCAAACAATTCATCGAATGAAAGACAAGAACATCATAGAGATCCACTCATTGAATGAGCCTGGAGCGGACATGTTTAGTACTCTGACAGAGGCACAACTACGTAACCGCTTGAACACAGAACAAGGCCTTTTCATCGCAGAAAGTCCAAAGGTTATACGTGTGGCACTTGCTTCAGGCTATGAACCAAAAGCCCTACTTTGCGAGCGGAGGCATATTGAAGGTGATGCTTCAGATATCATTAAAACCCATCCTGAGATGCCTGTCTACACAGGCTCAAGGGAATTGCTCTCCCAACTGACAGGCTACACGCTGACACGAGGCGTGCTTTGTTCCATGTATCGCAAACCAGAGCCTTGTCTCGATGAAATCCTTGCAAATGCCCGTAGGGTATGTGTCATTGACAGCGTCTGCGACACTACCAACATTGGAGCAATCTTCCGCTCAGCTGCAGCACTTGGAATAGATGCAGTATTACTTACTCGAAGTTCGTGTGATCCGTTGAACCGCAGGTCGATACGTGTTTCGATGGGTACAGTGTTCTTAGTACCTTGGACGTGGCTGGATGACTACTGGAAGTTACGTGAGATGGGCTTTAGAACTGCAGCTATGGCTCTTAGTGACAACAGTATTTCCCTCTCCGACCCCATCCTCAAGGCCCAAGAACGACTGGCCGTTATCATGGGAACTGAGGGCGACGGACTTCCCAAACAAACAATTGAGGATGCAGACTTTGTCGTCCGCATCCCCATGTATCATCAGGTAGACTCTCTCAACGTAGCTGCTGCTGCCGCCGTTGCATTTTGGGAACTAACGAAATAATCAGTTTTTAGTGTCCTTTGCCGTGACGACCGTCACGATATAGGCACTCAGGAGTACGAGCACACCAGCGACAGGCTTGTCCCATGTCAGCACATCCTGACCCAGGATAATGGCAACAAACGAGGCAATCACGGGCTGCAAATTCGTGTAGATAGAAACGGTTGTAGCCTGTAGATACTTCATGGCAAAGGGAATTAGGAAATATCCGAGGGCCGTTGCCCCCAGAACGATGAAGAGCATCTCCACCACACCGTCCCAGCCCCATGCAGTTGTATAGAGCGCATTCATCGGCAGTTCAGGAATAGCGATGGGTACAGTGACAATGGCCGAAATCAGGAACACGTACTTCATCTGTGTGACAGGCGTGTATTTCGAAGCCACGTTGCGAGTGATAATCAGATAGACGGCCCACGTAAGCACGCTGAGGATGGCTAGGGTGATACCGATTAAATCGTTCTTTCCAGAACCCAGCGATTGACTCATCAGCACCATCAATATGGCACCGGCGATGCCCAACAGCACACCCACAAACTTCATTGGTGTAATCTTCTCACCAATGGTCAGAGCAGCACAAAGCATCACAGCAACAGGTGTCAACGTAGCAATCAGTGAAAAGTATATGGGACTTGTGTAATCAAGAGCCCAGGCAGTAAGTGTCTGCGATATGACGAAACCTAATAGCCCGCCCGCCAGAATGGTGATAAGGTCCTTACGCTCAACATGCTCCTTCGGCATAAAGGCAGCAATGATCCAGAACACGATGCAGGCACCAAGTGACCGTGTAGCCATGTACCCCATTGGCGTGACCCATGAGTCGAGCAGAAGTTTCGTAACAGGGACACCAAGTCCGAAGATAGTATTCGCAAAGAAGATGGCACTATGTGCCTGAAGTTTCTTATTCATTGAAATTTAAAGTTTATGATTAAAAGTCATCTCTTCCTTTGATTCTGATACAATTCAAGTCGCTGATTGAGGCTCATCCTCGCATACGTACGCCACTCATGCGCCCCACCCTCACACCGTTTCAGATAGCTTAGGTCATACATCCGACCATAGGCCTCCATCTCGAAGGGATTCAGCAGATAGGCAGCATGACGAATCGAACGTTTTATTCTCCTATCGCCTAAGCAGGCTATCCTCAACCAATACCATGTATATAAAAAGTAAAAGCATACCCACGAATCATGACAAGCCTGAGCCTGACGTAAATGTATCATCTCATGGTTCTTCATCGCTGCCGACAATCTGTCGCCTGACTCTCCCGCATTAAAACGGTCTGCCTCTTGTTGCGTGGGAGTGAGGATATACCCGAAGAAAGTCAGTCCCTCATAGCCTTTTTTAAGCCAAAAAGTATTAACAACGGCTGGCATATCAACTATACGGCTGGGCCGTACGGCTCGCCATATCATGGGTACGATTTGGAACATCATCAGCATTGTGGCTGCAAAGTTAGTGCAAACCGAACGAAAAACCAAATATTCATAGAATAAATGGGGCGATAAGAAGAAATTTTCGTACCTTTGCGCCCAAAAGAAGACTATTATGGACGAAATCAAACGTATTGAGCAGCTGCGCAACGAGCTGCACGAACATAATTACCGTTATTATGTGTTGAATCAGCCGACTATCAGCGACCAAGAGTTCGACTTCATGATGCATGAGCTTCAGGATTTGGAGGCCCGTCATCCAGAGATGGCTGATCCCAACTCACCTACCCAGCGGGTGGGAAGCGACCTGAACGAGGAATTCCGGCAGGTGGAACACAAATACCCTATGCTTTCATTAGCCAATACCTACAATGAGCAGGATGTTGCCGATTGGTACGAGAGCGTGAAGAAAGGCCTGGCTGGTGAGGATTTTGAGATTTGCTGTGAGATGAAGTACGACGGTCTGTCAATATCATTGACCTACGTTGATGGCCGTCTGACACAAGCCGTAACTCGTGGTGACGGTGTGCGTGGTGATGACGTAACAGCGAACGTGAAGACTATTCGTGCCATTCCTCTTGTACTTCCAGGCACCGGCTACCCGAAAGAATTTGAGATCCGCGGTGAGATACTGATGCCCTGGGCCGTATTCGAACGGCTGAACAAGGAACGAGAGGAAGCCGAGGAGCCGCTTTTTGCCAATCCACGCAATGCTGCCAGCGGTACATTGAAAAGTCAGAAGTCGAGCCTCGTGGCTAGTCGGCAGTTGGATGCATACCTCTATTATCTGTTAGGCGAGGAACTGCCCGCAGATGGTCATTACGAGAACCTCGAAACTGCCCGTTCCTGGGGTTTTAAGATTAGCGAAGGCATGAAGAAGGTGAAGACCCTGCAAGAGATCTATGACTTCATCAACTATTGGGACATAGCACGTAAAAGTCTTCCTGTAGCTACAGACGGTATCGTTTTGAAAGTCAATTCATTACGTCAGCAACGATCACTTGGTTTTACAGCCAAGAGTCCGCGTTGGGCCATTGCCTATAAATTCAAGGCAGAGCGTGTCTGTACTCGTCTGAACGAGGTTACCTATCAAGTAGGCCGTACAGGTGCCGTCACCCCAGTAGCGAATATGGATCCCGTCCAACTGGCAGGCACTACTGTGAAGCGTGCTACTCTGAACAACGAGGATTTCATCAAGAGTTTTGACCTCCACATTGGCGACTACGTTTATGTGGAGAAGGGTGGTGAGATTATTCCGAAAATAGTGGGTGTTGACATTGATCAGCGTCCTATCATTGCCCAACCTGTACAGTTTATAAAGCGTTGCCCAGAGTGTGGCACCCCACTCGTACGCTACGAAGGTGAGGCTGCTTGGTATTGTCCGAACGATACGGGGTGCCCACCGCAGATAAAGGGTCGCATTGAGCACTTCATCGCTCGCAAGGCCATGAATATCGACTCCTTGGGCCCAGAGACTATCGATGACTATTATCGTCAGGGATTGATCCACAATGTTGCCGACCTCTACGACATTGAGGTGCCGCAGATTAATGGCGACGGTAGCCGTACGAAGTCGGCACAACGCATTGTCAACGGCATAGCAGCATCGAAGGATGTGCCTTTCGAACGTGTAGTCTTCGCCCTCGGAATAAGATTTGTGGGCGAGACATCGGCGAGGTTGCTGGCCCGACATTTCAAGAACATCGACGCTTTGATGAGTGCCGGCTTGGAGGAACTGCAGGAGATAGAGGGCATTGGTGAAGTGATGGCCAAGAGCATCATCACCTATTTCCACGATGAAAAGAATCTTGAGATTATTAAGCGTCTCAGGGACTACGGTCTGCAGATGGAACTCTCAACTGTCAACTCTCAATTGTCTACTAAGCTTGAGGGTCAGAGCATTGTCATCAGCGGTGTCTTCGCCCATCACAGTCGCGATGAGTACAAAGCAATCATCGAGCAGAATGGCGGTAAGAACGTAGGGAGCATCAGCAGCAAGACCTCGTTTATCCTTGCCGGTGAGAACATGGGACCTTCGAAACTACAGAAGGCTGAGAAGTTGGGGATTAGGATTGTTTCGGAAGAGGAATTTCTTGGGATGATAGAGAATTAGTCTTCATCCCAATAACTGATGGTACGTGTCTGCTCGACCGTCTGGATCTGCGTACGCTGGCCTTTTTCCCAATAGGTGAGGTTCATCGTGTTCTTAGTCCAGTTTCCGTTATCGTCGCGCTCTGACATATCGTTCTTCATGTTGATGGAGACGATTAGTTCATTGTCCTTCGTGAACACCTTCATACTCTGCTGTATGATCTCATAGCTGGTGTTATAGCGATATTCAGAAATAGTCCTCAGTCCTGAAGTGGCATTCATAAGTGTGCGTTTCTTCAGGCAGCCGTCATCATCGTATTCATACGTGAGCTTGCTCTTGCCGCCTGACTTCTCCAGCATGGCGGCCTTGACAAGATACCCCCTACTGTCGTATTCTCTGTCGACAATTTCGTCTGAAACGAGTCGCCCCACCTCATCGAAATGCTCCATGTCGTTCTCCGAGACAGGATTGCTGGTGATTACTTCCTGTACCATCCCCTTCAGACCCATGTTCGCCACATCCTTAAAATACGGAGCCATGTTCAGATAATAATAGCAGATGGAATAGCGTCCCTGTTCGTCGATGCCTTTCGACTGCCGGATATAACCGTAGGAGTTGAGCATGTAGAGCGAGCCATCGCCCTTTGCCTTGAAGTTGCCCCATTCGCGCTGCAGCTTACCAAGCAGATATTTGTGATTACGCTCGTAGAGGTCGATGACTCGGTAAGGCCCACATGTCACTCTCGCCTCGGAGAACATCTTCGTATGCTCGTCAACCGTTACCGTCAACGATGACTTGATGCCGTAGAAGTCACCTGCCAGATAGTACGTGTCTGGTTCTGGCTCCTCAGACTGTACCTGCACGAAACCGGCAGCCTCAAGAGCAGGAAGGAACACCGAGTCAGGCCCTTCCAGTGGAACGTCCATCATCGAGATACTCTTGGGATCGGCTGGTGTCTGCGACCATGCCGGAGCCATCGACAACCATAAAAGCGATATCAGCACTATCTGTTTCATGGACTGCAAAATTACAGAGAATCATCGAAACCACCAAATAATCCGTGATTTTTTCGATATAATTGATTATTTCTTTCTTCATTCTTGATAAAAAACACTACCTTTGCACCCACAATGAAAAAAGGTTTAGTACTTGAGGGAGGCGCCATGCGCGGTCTTTTCACCGCAGGCATCATAGATGTGATGATGGAAGCCGGCATCGAGCCCGACGGCATTATTGGCGTGTCTGCAGGAGCCGCTTTCGGATGCAACTACAAATCCCGTCAGCCGGGACGCGCCATACGTTATAATACAAGGTTCGCACGCGATAAGCGCTACTGCAGCTGGTGGTCGTGGCTGAAGACTGGCGACCTTTACAATGCCCAGTTCGGCTATCACATCGTTCCCAAGCAATACGACATCTTTGACGATGCGACCTTCGATGCTACCCCCTTGGCTTTTTATGTCGTCTGCACTGATGTGGAGACGGGGCGCCCAGTCTATAAACAACTCGAGAAGGCCACCCCTCTCGCCTATGATTGGATACGCGCATCGGCCTCCATGCCGTTGGCCTCAAAGGTAGTTGAACTCGAAGGGATGAAAGTGCTCGACGGTGGTGTGGCCGATTCCATACCTCTAGCCTGGTTTGAGAGTATTGGCTACAACCGAAACGTAGTCATCCTTACTCAGCCCGAAGGTTACGTCAAGGAGCATAACCGTCTAATGCCCTTGATGCGAATTGCTCTTAGGCACTATCCCCGAATGATTGAGGCGCTCGATAAACGCCATCTCATGTATAACGAAGAGTTGGCCTATGTCCGCAGGGCTGAGCGTGAAGGTCGTTGTCTGGTCATCCGTCCAGAAGAGAAGCTGCCTATCGGCCATATATCCCACGACCCCGATGAAATGCGGCGTGTCTATGACATTGGCCGTGCCTCTGGCCAAAAGTATCTGGACGCCATCCGTAGCTTCCTTTCCCAAGAAGGAAATCACCTATAAACCATAAAAGATTAATTGTAAACAGATTAATATGCGTATAGATATCATCACCGTTTTGCCCGAGATGCTCGAAGGATTTGTCCATGAGTCCATCCTCGCCCGTGCCGAGAAGAAAGGCCTGGCTGAGATTCGTCTCCATAATCTGCGCGATTATACCCTTGATAAGTGGCGCCGTGTCGATGATTACCCCTATGGTGGTTCAGCAGGCATGGTTATGCAATGTGAGCCCATCGACCGTTGCATAACAGCCCTCAAGGCAGAACGCGACTACGATGAAGTCATTTTCACCTCACCTGACGGTGAACGCTTCGACCAGCACATGGCCAACGAACTTTCCCTGAAGGGCAATCTCATCATTCTCGCAGGCCACTACAAAGGCATCGACCAACGTGTTCGTGACCACCTAATCACACGAGAGATCTCCATCGGCGACTTCGTATTGACTGGTGGCGAACTTGTGGCTGCGATGATTGCCGATGCCGTCGTGCGTGTCGTTCCCGGTGTCATCGGCGATGAGCAGAGTGCCCTCTCCGACTGTTTTCAGGACGATATCCTTGCCGCTCCTATCTATACTCGTCCAGCAGATTATAAAGGTTGGAAAGTACCAGAGATCCTGCTCTCAGGAAACGAAGCCAAAATACGTGAATGGGAGTTCAATCAGGCTATGGAGCGCACCAAGCGCCTCCGTCCCGATCTTTTGACAAAATAAATGAAAGACATATTATTATCTTTTTTTGACAGAAGAACATAAGAACAAAATAGCTATCCCAGAATGAAGGAATAAAAAAATGTTCTTATATTCTTTTGTCTAAAAACAAACATGTTAATATGTCTTTATAATGGCCTTCTGCCTATTTCGCGAAACGCTCAGCTTGCTGACGAATCAACTCTGTATCGTTGAAATAGTCGATGCGCATGGCCTTGCGCACCTCGTCCATCGTCTGGGCACCCACTTCGCGGGCTTGTTCTGTACCCTTCTTTAAGATGTTGTAGATCTCCGGGATGTCCTTCTCAAACTCTGCACGACGTTGGCGCATAGGTTCCAAGAACTTGTTGAGCACCTGGTTGAGGAACTTCTTGCACTTCATGTCCCCCAAGCCTCCACGACGGTAGTGGTCTTTCAACTCGTCAAGGTTCTGATAGTCGGGCCAGAACTCCTTGAAGTCATCATCACATGAGAAGGCATCAAGATAAGTGAACACAGCGTTGCCATCCACATGGCCAGGATCGTTGAGGTTCACATGTTCAGGATCGGTGTACATCGAACGAACCTTCTGCCAGACATCGTCAGCCGAGTCAGAGAGATAGATACAGTTGCCGAGCGACTTAGACATCTTCTCCTTACCGTCAGTGCCTGGCAGGCGACGGGCTGTCAGGTTTTCTGGCAATAGGATATTCGGTTCAACGAGTACAGGAGCATAAATCTGATTGAAGCGGCGCACCAACTCACGGGTCACCTCGAGCATCGGTTCCTGATCTTCTCCAGCCGGGACGGTGGTCGACTTGAAGAGCGCGATGTCGGCAGCCTGCGACACAGGGTAGCAGAAGAAACCGAGAGGAATGCTCTCACCCTCGAAGCCACGCATCTTCACCTCCGTCTTCACCGTCGGATTGCGCTGCACACGGCTCACCGACACGAGATTCATCAGATAGGTGGTCAGCTCAGCGAGTTCAGGTATCTGACTCTGTATGAAGAGCACGCACTTCTCAGGGTCGAGGCCGGCAGCCAGATAGTCGAGAGCCACCTCTATGATGTTCTGGCGGATCTTCTCGGGGTTGTCTGCATTATCAGTGAGGGCCTGCACGTCGGCCATAAACACGAACATACGATCATAGTCTCCCGCATTCTGCAACTCAACGCGACGGCGCAGCGAGCCAACATAATGCCCTAAGTGAAGTTTTCCGGTGGGGCGATCACCGGTCAGAATTACTTTTCCCATCTTATTTTTATTACTATATTCCTAAATTCCGCAGCACTTTTGTTTAATTTAATTACCTGAGCAACAAAAAGTTCTTGCTGTGGCAAGCGGCAGAGCCGAGCAGCCCAGGATTTTGCCATATCAGTTTTTTCACTTACCTTAGCTGCGTTTAAAAACAAGCGAAATCATCAATGACATGGCAAAGGTACAAATAAAATCTGAGAAAATCACTCCTTTTGGAGGAATATTTCACGTGGGAGAGCATTTTTCCCGTTATATGGCTCGATTATCGACAAAGTCCTGGGTTTCCGTGTACGTCGTACGGCGAGCAGGACTTGTGGGAGGGCGAGTACAAATACTGCCTTGAACCCCAGAGTTTAATGCCTCTAAAGTCCGAGTTTACATAGCCTTATAAAGTAAGCGTCTCCGTTTTTCCGCATTGTAGCATTGCTCTAAAGTTGCTACCTTTGCACCCATGTATCAAAAAGTGTACAATTATGGATGCAAAGAAAGATTATAGTCGTATGATCAGTGGCTACAGGAATGAGCTGCGATTAAACGGCAAGGCTACTCTGTCGGCCTATTGTCGTAGTGTCGGTGTAAGTATCAGTGCCGTCCACCACTGGATGGAGAATTATGGCATAACAACCAAGAAGATAAAGGCGGAGATGGCAGAGCTTGCAGGCTCTGATTCTCCATTCGTTCCATTATCCTCTGAGATGCCAGTGCCTGTCCGCAGTTCCAGTCGTATTGAACTGACTTTTCCAAATGGTGTCCTTCTGTCGGCAGACCAGTACCCGCCACAGGACCTGCTGGTGTTGTTGAACGGCTATCGCGGAGGACGTGTGTGATGTTTGCCCTGACAGAGAGTACCCCGTTATACCTGTGCCGTCAGGCTGTGGACATGCGAAAGGGCATCGACGGGCTATACCGGCTGGTGCGCACGGAGCTTCAGCAGCACCCGCTTTCAGGCAGTGCTTTCGTGTTTTTCTCGAAGAACCGCCAGAGTGTGAAGATCCTGCGCTGGGACGGCGACGGTTTTCTGCTCTACCACAAGCGGCTGGAGCGCGGCACCGTTCGAGACACCCCGTTTCGATGCGGCCTCAGGAGCCTACAGACTGCCCTGGAAGACGTTTTCTCTGATCATGGAGGGAATTTCGCTACGGAGCGTCAGATACCGCAAGAGGTTCAATATTGCCATTTGAATATTTTTTCAACCGTCTGATAGTCAATATAATATATATAGTAATAACTTTTTTAGGAATAAAAAATGCCTATGAAGGGCGCAGAGATGACAGGTGTCAGCTGTCATCCTGTCATCGCTGATGGATTAATAACGATAAGGCCATCATGCAGAAGATTGCCGAGGACAAGGAGTTGGAGGCTGACTTGAAGATAACCCAAGAGGGCATGTCAAAATGTACTTTCAAGAGAAATTTCGTTTATTTTGCACAAAATAGACAAATAATTCTTTTTTTATGACTTTGGTTTGCATATTTTTTGTATCTTTGCAACAAATTTGACTAACAACTGTAACTTATTAATATGTTTAGTAAAAAAATATATGAAATGCGCCGTCAGGAGCTGAAGAAACTTGTGGGTCATGGTGTGATTATTCTCTTTGGCAACAACGAGGCTCCGATGAACTATCCTGCCAACTCCTACGCTCCGATGCGGCAAGATTCGACTTTCCTCTATTATTTCGGCCAGCACCGCGACGGGCTGGTAGGTGTGATTGACATCGACAAAGACGAGGAATGGCTCTTCGGCGACGATATCGATGTGGAAGATATTGTATGGATGGGCTTCACGCCGTCGGTGGCCGACTTGGCAGCGGAAGTAGGCGTAGCCAAGACAGCGCCAATGGCGGCACTGAGTCAGGTTTGCCAACGTGGTGCAACGAGCGGTCAGGCCATTCATTTCTTGCCTCCCTACCGCTACGACACGAAGATACAGATCATGGATTTGCTGGGCATCCATCCCTCGCAGCAGAAGGAGAAGGCTTCGCTGGAGCTGATCAAGGCCGTAGTGAAGATGCGTTCGACGAAGAGCGCTGAGGAGATAGCCTATATCGACGCAGCCTGCGATGTGGGCTATGTGATGCACACCACAGCTCAGATGCTCATCAAGCCCGGAGTGACAGAGCGCTTCGTGGCGGGACAGGTAGACGGCATCGCCCGTTCTCTGGCCCAGGGAAACAGCTTTGCCACCATCTTCTCCCAGCACGGCGAGATCATGCATGGCAGTCCTTCAGACGTGGACTTGGAGGACGGACGACTGGTGATCTGCGATGCCGGCTGTGATCTGAACGACTACGCTTCGGACCACACCCGTACGATGCCTGTCAATGGGCGGTTCACGCAGCGGCAGTTGGAGCTCTACTCCATCGTGGAAGAATGCCACGACTACGTGCTCGAAGTGGCCAAGCCCGGCGTGAAATATATGGACGTGCACTTTGCCGTCTGCCGCAGGATGACGGAGCGCCTGAAGGAGCTTGGACTGATGAAAGGCGATACCGACGAGGCCGTCAAGGCTGGTGCCCACGCCATGTTCCTGCCTCACGGACTGGGACACATGATGGGTATGGACGTTCACGATATGGAGGGTTTCGGACAGATCTATGTAGGCTTCGACGAGGAGACTCGTCCCAACCTCGAGCAGTTTGGCACCAACTGTCTGCGCATGGGCCGCAGGCTGGAGGAAGGTTTCGTTATGACAGATGAGCCCGGCATCTATTTCATACCCGCCCTCATCGACGAATGGAGGGCCAGCGGGCATTGTAAGGAGTTCCTCGACTTCGACAAGCTGGAGACCTATAAGGACTTCGGTGGCATCCGTATCGAGGACGACCTGCTGATTACGAAGGACGGCTGCCGGTTCCTCGGACAGAAGCGAATACCCTACCATCCGCAGGAACTCGAAGCGTTTATGGCTCATAAGACGACAACTTGAGAATTAGAACGACAACTTAAACAACAAGAAAAACTGATATGAAAAAGATTTTAACTTTCGCACTGATGGCCATGATAGCCCTCAGTGCATCGGCTGCCAAGAAGAAAGAAGCAGACAAAAACGCCAACAAGCCTGTATTCACAACCATCAAGGAGATTCCCGTCACCTCGATGAAGGACCAGAACCGTTCGGGTACCTGCTGGGACTACTCCACCATCTCGTTCTTCGAGGCAGAGATCCTGAAGGCAACAGGCAAGAGCTACGACCTTTGCGAGAGCTTTGTGGCCAATAAGACTTACATGGAGCGTGCCATCCAGGTAGTACGCTATCACGGTGACTGCCAGTTTGCACAGGGTGGCAGCGCTGAGGATGTGCTCGCCACAATGAAGACCCACGGTATCGTACCCGAAGGCACCATGCCTTTCCCTGGATCACTCTATGGCGACTCACTGAACAACTTCAACGAGTTCTTCTCGCTGCTCGAGCCTTATGTGGAAGCCATCTCGAAGAGCTCGGCCAAGAAAATCTCCAACCAGTGGAAGGTCGGCCTGCAGGGTATCCTCGACGCTTATCTTGGCAAGTGCCCCGAAGAGTTCACCTTCGAAGGCAAGAAGTACACCCCGAAGAGCTTCATGGCTTCACTCGGCATCAACCTCAACGACTACGTGAGCATCACCTCTTACACCCATCACCCCTTCTACACAGCCTTCGCAGTAGAGGTGCAGGACAACTGGCGCTTCCCGCTTTCCTACAATGTGCCTATGGACGAGATGATGCAGATCATCGACAATGCCATCGACAACGGATATACTGTGGCTTGGGGTGGTGACGTGTCGGAAGAAGGCTTCACTCGTCAGGGACTGGCTTATGCCGTCGACTCAAAGGCTGCCGTGAGCCTCGCAGGCAGTGATATGGCTAAGTGGCTGAAGCTCGACAAGCAGAAGAAGACCAACATCATCGACTCCATTGGCTGCACCGTGCCTGAGATCGTGCCTACACAGCAGCTGCGCCAGGATCGCTTCGACAACTGGGAACTGACCGACGATCACGGCATGCACATCTACGGTGTGGCGAAGGATCAGAACGGTAAGGAGTACTACATGGTGAAGAACTCTTGGGGTGAGACCGGCGACTACAAGGGCACCTGGTACATGACCAAGGCTTTCATCGCTGCCAACACGATGGACTTCCTCATCAACAAGAACGCCATCCCGGCAGAAATCCGGAAGAAACTGGGAATATAATGTATTTATATTATTAAATAGGTGTGATAGAATAGAGAAATACCTATTTTTAAGTAAAAATCAGCATAATCTGTAAAATAATGAGCAGATTATGCTGTTTTTTCATTTTTTATGCTTACCTTTGGGCGCTAAATTGCCTTAATAGGCTCTTTTCGAGTCTGGAGCGGCATTATAGCCACTGAAGCGACAAGAATAAAAAATAAATATATTAATGCATTTCAAATGGAATTACGAACCACCTACATCAGAACGAAAGACGGCGGCTAAAGAGCTGGGAGAGAAGATCGGCATGAGCCCGATCCTCGCCGACTTGCTCATTCAGCGTGGCATCAAGACGGAGAGCGCAGCCAAGCGATTCTTCCGTCCAATGCTAAATGAACTGATAGATCCGTTCCTGATGAATGACATGGACGTAGCCGTTGACAGACTGAACGACGCTATGGGGCGTAAAGAGCGGATTCTGGTCTATGGCGACTACGACGTTGACGGATGTACGGCGGTAGCTTTAGTGTACAAGTTCTTACAGCAATTCTATTCCAATATTGAATATTATATTCCGGACCGCTATGACGAGGGGTATGGTATCAGTATCAAGGCTCTGGAATATGCTGCAGAACAAGGTGTAAAACTGATTATCGTTCTCGACTGCGGCATCAAGGCCCTCAAAGAGATTGCCTACGCCAAGCAATTGGGCATCGACTTTATCATCTGCGATCATCATGTTCCAGACGATGAGTTGCCTGATGCTGTTGCCATCCTCAATCCAAAACGTGAAGACTCCACCTACCCCTTCAAGCACCTTTGCGGCTGTGGTGTAGGCTTCAAGTTCATGCAGGCCTTTGCCAAGAACAACGGGATTCCATTCTCAAAGCTCATCCCGCTGCTCGACTTCTGCGCAGTGAGTATTGCTGCAGACATAGTACCCATTATGGGCGAGAACCGTATTCTTGCCTTTCATGGGCTGAAACAGTTGAACTCCACTCCGTCGATGGGCCTTAAAGCCATTATGGATATCTGCGGATTGACAGGACGAGAGGTTACCATGAATGATATCGTCTTTAAGATAGGTCCCCGCATCAATGCCTCAGGAAGAATGCAAAACGGCACAGAAGCCGTTGACCTGCTTGTTGAACGGGATTTCACAAAAGCATTGACAGAGGCACATCTCATCAACGAATACAACGAGCAACGTAAGGATGTAGACAAGCAAATGACCGAGGAGGCCAATCAGATTGTTGAAAAGCTTGTGAACCAAGACCATCCTTCGAGTATAGTCCTTTACGACGAAAACTGGAAGAAAGGCGTTATTGGTATCGTGGCATCACGCCTGACAGAATTCTATTACCGTCCGACGGTGGTGCTCACCAAGTTCAATGGCCTCGCTACAGGCTCTGCCCGTAGTGTTGCGGGATACGACATCTATGACGCCATTAAGAACTGTCGTGACTTGTTGGAGAATTTCGGCGGACATACCTATGCCGTCGGTCTGTCGCTAAAGATTGAGAACATCCCGGAATTCAGACGGCGTTTCCAGAAGTATGTTGACGAGCATATTCTTCCTGAACAGACAGAAGCTACACTCGACATCAATGCCGAGATTGATTTCAAAGACATAACCAAGAAACTGCATAACGATTTGAAGAAGTTCGCACCTCACGGACCTGATAATCTGAAGCCCATTTTCTGCACAAGAAATGTGTATGACTACGGCACATCGAAAGTGGTGGGACGCCAACAAGAACATATTAAACTGGAGCTCGTTGATTCCAAGTCAAGTAATGTTCTCAACGGCATTGCCTTCGGACAAAGCGATTCGGCAAAATTCATTAAGTCGAAACGGTCATTCGACATCGTCTACACCATAGAAGACAACATTTACAAACGGAGCGAGGTGCAGCTGCAGATTGAAGACATTAAACCTTCGGAAATTGATAGTTGAAAATTGAAGATTGAAGATTATCGGTCAATTTTAAGACAATACTGGGGTTATGATGACTTCAGAGGCATTCAACAGGAAATCATCGAGTCGGTAGGCGAAGGTCACGACACGCTTGGTTTGATGCCAACTGGTGGAGGAAAGTCTATCACCTTCCAAGTGCCGGCACTCGCCATGAAGGGTGTCACAATTGTTATCACACCACTCATTGCCTTGATGAAGGATCAGGTTGACAATCTCCATCATCGAGGCATTAAGGCAGCCGCCATCTATTCTGGACTCACTCGTGAGGAAATCATCATCACCCTAGAGAATTGTATCTTTGGCGGCGTAAAACTGTTATACGTCTCACCTGAGCGATTAGCCTCAGAGCTTTTCCAGAACAAGCTGCGCCATATGCACGTTAGCCTCATTACAGTCGATGAGGCACACTGTATTTCACAATGGGGCTACGACTTCCGACCCTCTTATCTTGAGATCTCGAACATCAGGAAACTCCTGCCTGGTGTGCCTGTATTGGCGTTGACAGCCACAGCCACCCCTCAGGTCGTACAGGATATCCAAGATAAACTCTCGCTGAACGAAAGTCATCATAATCCACCCTCCACCCACACACCTCGAAGATTCAACGTCTTCAGGATGAGTTTCGAACGGAAGAATCTTGCCTATATTGTCAGGCATGCACCAGACAAGCGTGAACAGCTGATTCACATTCTTAACCGTGTCACGGGCACTGCCATCGTTTATGCCAGAAGCCGACAACGCACCAAAGATTTTTCCGAGTTGTTGAATCAGTCGGGTATATCTGCCACCTTCTATCATGCCGGACTTGACAGCAGCGTTAAAGATGAGCGTCAGCAGGCTTGGCAACAGGGACAAACACGAGTGATGGTTGCAACAAATGCCTTTGGTATGGGGATTGACAAGCCCGACGTCAGACTTGTCGTGCATATCGATATTCCCGACAGTATTGAAGCATATTTTCAAGAAGCCGGACGTGCCGGACGAGACGGAAAACAATCATACGCTGTACTATTATATAATAGTGCCGACCAACGTAAATTGGAGAAACGCATTACAGACACCTTCCCTGACAAAGACTATATTCGTCAGGTCTATGAACATCTGGCCTTTTATTACCAAATAGGCATTGGCTCCGGATATGGGCATACCTTTGAATTCAATATTGACAAATTCTGTCATGCCTTCCACCACTTCCCCATCCAAGTAGACTCTGCTCTAAAAATCCTCAGTAGAGCAGGATATATCGAATATACAGAAGAACAGGACAATCAGGCGAGACTCATGTTCACCCTCAGTCGCGGAGAACTATACAGACTGGACAACAACACCCCTAATGAAGAAAAGATCATAACTGCGTTATTGCGGAACTATGGAGGACTCTTTACCGACTATCATTATATTGACGAGGGATTCCTAGCCAGCCAGACCGCTATGCAGCCACAGCAGGTGTACCAAACACTGAAGGTGCTCAGTCAGCGACATATTCTGCATTTTATCCCCCAGAAGAAAACCCCGTACATACACTATACACAACGGCGTGAAGATAAAGAACTCCTGCAGTTTTCACCTGCTGTATATGAAGAACGCCTATTCCAGTTCCGGCAGCGTATTCACGCCATCATTTCATACGCCAATAATGATTCCATTTGCCGCAGCCGACAATTGCTCAATTATTTTGGAGACACAAGTGCTCATGACTGCGGGTTGTGCGATGTGTGCTTAAGTCACAGAAAAGGTGGGATGGTGGCAGAGTCAAACCTTAACAGTGCCAAAGAACAGATGATACGGCTGCTCGATGACGGAACACCCCACCCTATTAACGAGTTGCGCAGCCTCCAGCTTTCGACCGACGAACTGGATGCCGCGCTTGAATATCTGCTTAAAGAAGAATATATCCGTCAAGAAGACGGTTTCCTCATCAAACTTTAGTATACCTTAGAAATCGAGCTTCAGTTGTTGCTCGTCTTCGTCATCATATTCATGACAATAGCTGCTACCGTCGAAACAATGGGTACATACTCGGCACTTCGGCAGTCCGATACTATCCACAAGATCCTCAAGACGGGCAAACTTAAGCGATGACAATCCAAGTCTTTTAGCTATCTCGTCAACCATCCGTCGATACTCGGGGGAACCTGTTGTCGCATATTTTGTCAGGTTCTTTTTGTCATCACCCTCAAAGTCCTTAATGATGCGGCGGGTAATAAGTTCCATGTCGCTCTTTGAGGTAGTGAAGCCAATGAACGGACATCCATAAACCAATGGCGGGCATGAAATACGGCAATGCACCTCCTTCGCACCATATTCAAAGAAAGTCTTCACATTATCCTTAAGTTGGGTACCACGCACAATCGAATCATCGCAGAACACCACACGCTGACCTTTCAGCAAGGCGGGGTTAGGGATTAACTTCATCTTGGCCACCAATGCTCGACGCTCCTGATTGCCGGGAGTAAACGAACGTGGCCAAGTGGGTGTGTATTTCAGAACAGAACGCTTGTAAGGCACGCCCTTACCTTCGGCGTATCCCAATGCCATACCCACCCCAGAATCTGGGACACCACAAACACTGTCAACCTCGGCGTCATCCGATTCACCCATCTTCTTGCCGTTTGTCTCGCGCACAGCCTCCACGTTGATGCCGTTATAGTCGGAAGCAGGGAATCCATAATAGACCCATAGGAACGAACAAATCTGCTCCCGTTTAAACGGCTCTTGCAAAACTTCATAAGTGTCGGCTGTCAGAAGAACAATCTCACCTGGCCCCAGGTCTCTTACACGATGATAATCAAGATTGGGGAAACTCGTCGTTTCGCTCGACACAGCATAAGCATTTTCCTTCTTGCCAATCACCACCGGTGTACGCCCTAAAAAATCTCGTGCTGCAATAATACCTTTCTCCGTGAGAATCAGCATCGAGCATGATCCTTCAATCTTCTCATATACCAAGTTAATTCCTTCGACAAAGGAACGCCCCATGTTAATGAGCAATGCTACGAGTTCAGTCTGATTAATGGTATTGGCCGAATACTCACTAAAGTGCATCCTGCGGTCGAGCAATTCCTTGGCGATCTCTTCCATATTGTTGATTTTCGCCACCGTCACCACCGCATATCGACCCAAATGGGAATTAACAAGAATAGGCTGCGGATCTGTATCGCTGATTACACCAATTCCCTGATTACCGGAAAACGAGTCAAGTTCATCTTCAAACTTCGAACGGAAATAGTCACGCTCCAAGTTGTGGATCTTACGGCTGAAGCCTTTCTCATTATCAAAGGTCACCAGTCCTGCACGACGCGTTCCGAGGTGAGAGTTATAGTCTGTGCCATAGAACAGGTCGTTAACGCAACACTTTGTTGATATGGTTCCAAAGAATCCTCCCATGTTGATATATTTGTTTACAGTTTTTTAAGTTGTAACGTTTTGTAAATAATACTAAAACGAGTTCGGTTTACTTTTGATTACTATTTAAAATAATAGAGGAACGATGCGATTCCCTCAAGTGCAGGCTTACGCTGTCCTTCAATCTCAATCTTAAAGTCAATTTCCACCTTACAGATGCCGCGCAGGTTCTGGATATTGTGCAGTTTTGTGGTCATTCTAACACGAGAACCTGTCACTACGGGCTGGCCAAAGCGCATTTTGTCCATACCATAATTCACAAGCATCTTTATATTGTTCACTTCAATAATCTGAGCCCAGAGATAAGGCAACACAGAGAGCGTCAGATAGCCATGAGCAATAGTGCTGTGATACTGACTTTCCACTTTGGCTCGTTCTACATCGACGTGAATCCATTGATGGTCGAGTGTAGCATCAGCAAAAAGGTTGATACGATCTTGGTCTATCTGCAGCCAGTCTGACACACCTAACTCTTTGCCCGCATAGGCAGCAAATTCATCGTAAGAATTGATGATTAATTTTCCCATTATTATTTTTAAAATGAATTGCGGGGATGCACACACACCCCCGCAATCTGTTATTGATTAAACGTCTTGATTCTCTGGGCGCAACTTGCGCACGGTCTCGCCGGCGCGCCACATCTCCTGATTGCGCATAGCTTCCAACTCCTTCTCCAGTCCTGCACGATAGTCAGGTTTGGAATTGGCGTCGATGGTAATCTGAGCCTCGTTACCTGTCTGTACAGAATAGTAGAGCCATTCCATCACAGGCTTGATGGCATCATGGAAACGAGGAGCCCAGTCCAAAGCGCCACGCTGAGCGGTGGTCGAGCAGTTAGCATACATCCAATCCATACCCTTTGCACCGAACAACGGACCAAGGCTTTGTGTCAGCTCCTCAACAGTCTCGTTGAAAGCCTCCGAGGGAGAGTGCCCATGCTCGCGGAGCACCTCATATTGAGCCAGCAGCAGACCTTGGATAGCGCCCATCAGGCTTCCGCGCTCACCTGTCAGGTCAGATGTAGCCTCGCGCTGGAAGGTTGTCTCGAACATATAGCCTGCACCAATACCTATACCGAAGGCTAGAGTCTTCTCCTTAGCCTTGCCTGTAGCGTCCTGATAGATAGCATATGAGCAGTTCAGACCGCGACCCTCGCAGAACATTGTGCGAAGCGAAGTACCAGAACCCTTTGGAGCCACCATAATCACATCGACATCTTTTGGAGGAATAACACCTGTACGGTCGCTCCAGTTGATGGCAAAGCCGTGGGAGTAATACAGTGTCTTACCAGGCTTCAAATATTTTTTGATAGTGGGCCACTGTTGTATCTGACCAGCATCGCTCAGAAGCATACAGAGAATAGTGCCCTTCTCGGCAGCCTCTTCAATAGAGAACAGCGTCTCACCAGGCACCCAACCGTCAGCCACAGCCTTGTCGTAGGTTTTGCCCTGACGCTGACCAACAATCACGTTGAACCCATTGTCGCGCAGGTTGCAGGCCTGTCCAGGACCCTGAACTCCATAACCGATTACGGCGATGGTCTCATTCTTTAATACTTCACGTGCTTTCTCCAAAGAGAACTCTTTGCTGGTGACTACTGTTTCCATCACGCCACCGAAATTCATTTCTGCCATAATAGCTTTTGTTTTTAATTGTTATACATGTCCCTTGTGTACTATGCCTGCTCTACTCGAGAGCCGGACGCTTGGTGCTTATCACCATCTTTTTTCAGTCCACTCCCACCCTACACGAGGGTGCGACAAGGGCTTAACTTTAGAAAATCGACTGCAAAGGTACCAATTTGTTATCAAACAGCCAAATTATATTCCATCTTTCTACATTATTTAAGCAATAATATTGAGACAACACGACTTAATATCAGATAATCAAAAGACCTCATAAACCATTTTTGTCTAACACTCTGAAACCATAGTCAAGCAGAATTGCAGACTCTGTGAAGCGGGTTTTCATGCTACGACTTCCGAGAAGAACAAGGTAAAGAGTTCTTCCATTACGAGTGGCAGCAGAGGCAAGACAATAGCCTGCTTGACGGGTGAAACCAGTTTTAATACCTATGCAACCCTCGTAAGAACTCAACAGGACATTTGTATTATGACATGACATATGCCGTCCATCTAACAGTGGTATGTCTTTTTCGACAGTGCTGACAATATTATAGAATAAACTGTCACGCATCGCATAACGACATAACCTGACAAGGTCGCTAGCAGAGCTGTAGTTGTCGATATTTGGAATACCATTGGGATTGGCGAAATGGGTATTATCCATACCTAAGTAGGCTGCCTTCTCATTCATCATCTCACAAAAGCGAAGAGTGTCCCCTCCAACATGTTTGGCAATGGCATAGGCAGCATCATTATCGCTGACAAGCATCATTTCATCAATCAGACAACTCAAAAGAAAACCGTCGCCAAGTTTAACTCGAGAGTCTTTGGAGATATAAGAGTCTTCGTCAATGTATACGGAGTCATCCAAATTGCTATTTTCTAATGCCAATAAACAGGTCATTATCTTTGTAATGGATGCCATACACGCTATTCTGTTGGCGTTTTTCGTACTGATTACTAAACCTGTTGAGTCATCAATCAACATCCAGCTTTCAGCCGTCAGTAAAGCCAATTCTTCAATTGCTCCTATCGAGTCAGTACGAAGAGTCACCGTATCAACGAGGTCAATATGTGCCCTCCTCATCTCTTCGAAACTAAGCCTATAGCCTAATGGCGCTCTAGCTTGAGAACAGGAGATCAATCCAACAAGAACTACGATAAAGAGGCTTGTAGTGAGCCTCATGACTTTGCGGTTATGCATGGAGGTCAAGGGTGAAACGTGTACCCTTGGTAAAAGAGGAATCCAGCTCGAGGTCTCCATTCATCTTCTGGGCCATTTTTTTACAAATAGGCAGACCGAGACCGTCTCCCGTGGTGAGGTCACGAATTTCAAGGAAGGGTTTGAATACATCATCGCGTTTCTCTTCGGGAATGCCTTCTCCTGTGTCAGAGACAAGGAACTGGTATGCATGAGGACCACGTTTTTTGAACTCCAGACTAATAGTTCCATTTGCTGGCGTGTATTCAGCAGCATTAGTGAGCAGGTGTAGAAGAATGTGAGAAACATATTCCCGATTGATGTTGGCATTCATATTCGGAACTTTTAACGTCAGATTGACGTCCTTCTTGACCTTGTCACGGACTTGATCTATTATCTTTTCACAGAATGAAGGAATTTGCGTATCTTCAAACTCCACAGGTTCTGTTCCATTCTCCAATTCAGAAAGTGTCTGGATATGCTCAGAGAAGTCGAGGAGAGCCTGCACTTCGGGAATGCGGCTATTGAGTTTTCGGAATGTAGGTTCGAGCTGTGCGGAGATATTGCTGATGAACTTGGCCTTGAGTGCATTACTCTCATTGGCCAACGTAATGGTTTTCTTCTGTTTGCGTGTTAGAAGGATAAAGCGCAACAGAATTACAGCTCCTACAACCAAGGCAGCGGCAAGAGCAGCAGCCAAGATACCAAGACTAATGATTATGAGTTGGCGGGCATTGAGTGAGTCATCGCGATCAGCGATTGTCGTTTCTTGCTCTGCAATCTTCTCTTTCAGTGCTTTGATTTCATCGGCATGTTTCAAAGCGTTTGTAGAGTCTTTCCAAGCAATATAATTGCTATATGACTGAGCTACCATATTGGCATTGTTACTCTTACGTCCATTGGCAATAAGTGTTTGGTAAACCTCATCCACTTTACCATATTCTTTCTGTTTTGTAAGTTTATCTGCCATTTCCTTGAATACGGCATTTCCTTGTGAGTTCATACCAAATGTATAGAAATAAATCGCTTTGGTATATAGCAGATCGTTCTTTACACTTTCATCGGCTGACTGTGTTGCCAGACTTTCTAAGATGCCGAGTTGATCCTTGGCACTATCACCTTTTCTAAGTTTAATGTACATCTGCAGACGTTCCTTCGTGGCCTGATAATGAAGAGCTGCTTTCTCAGTGTTGCTCAGGCTTCCAGCATCAATAATTTGGTCAGCACGACGTAACAAGTCGAAAGCCTCTTTGTAGAAGTTTTCTTTGTAGTAAAGTGCTGTGGCTTTAACGGCACATTCTACTCCTCGGCGTACTTGTCCACGATTAGCATAGTCATTGAATGCATGAATAAACAAAGACCTTGCACTCGCAATATTCTGTTGAGGATCGATTGCCTCTGCACGCTTTTGTAGGTCACTCTTCTCGGTCTCCTGTGCCTTAATTGAAACACAAGTGAACATCAAGCTCATTAGTAAGAAAATAAATTTTGTATTCATTGTAATATATTTAATGGTTTCTAACATTGACTTATGCGATTGTATTTGTTTTGAAATAGAACTTTATTTTGTGACAAAAACCACTTTACTTCGACATACCTCTACCATTTCTGGATTATCAGAAGATGTCTTCGTAATGCGAATGTAAAAAATGACCTCATTCGTTTTATCCTGGTTAAAATTCTCCATGAAGAAGGAGAGTTTGTCACCTTGATGTGCTTCTGCAACATATGCTATCTCGAAGCGGCGAATACAATGGGTACGGTACCAGTTGAGAGGCCAGAGGTCGAGTATATGTTCGATATACTTTACGGAGTTGATATGGCCGTTTATATCGACATCATTATAATAGGTATCGATGGTACGCACGTACTGGGCCTCGTCGGTCATCTTCACACGCCCCCCCTTGTCGATGGGACAATCTTTGTCCTTCAAGATCCACTGATTGATAGCACCATTGTCGATAGAGAAGATATCGGTTGGCTGACGGCTCTGGGTGTCGATCATCGCCCAGATTGAACGACCGTAGCCGTAGACACGGCTATTCTCCCCCACAATACGAAAATTACGAGAAGTGAAGTAGCGCATAGCCGACTCCACCCATGTCTCGACATTGAACTTCGTGTACTGCTGCGGCATCTCATCCATCTCAATGGCAAGGCGTGAGAGAACCCATGAGCGATTGATGGTCATGAGATATTTCATGCCGAAACCTCGAGCAGAAGAATGGAAATCGGCAGCATTAAGCATATGATTACCGAGATGACCCATAAAGAGCCGTTGCGAGAAGTCGCAATGGAACGGCTCGGCGAGGAATTCGTAAGATCCTATTTTATCCATATTTTTTTCCCGTTGTTGATATAAAGACCGCAGCGTGAGGGTTTCGAAGGCAGACTGAGTCCTTGCAGGGTATACCATGTTTCAGAGGTCAGTGGTAAGAGATCAGAGGTAAGAGAATAGACTGACGTCTCAGAACCGAGGAAGGCCTTCAACTCGTAAAGGGCAGGAAGGGCGCGACCCGTCTCGTTGTCGAAAAGCGAGGCATTGTACCATCCTGTAGCGAGGCTACCAGTACATCCTTTGGCGTTGGCCTCGGCATACCACCAGGAGAGTCCGTTCACCTGCGGATGCTTCTGTAGCGTCATGATGAGGTCGGCCGTATACTGGCGCTGGCCTTCGGGGGTGTAGGGATAGGTCTTCGTCAGATCGTATTTTGTACCAGGCACCTCCCACTTCGAGGGATAGCCTGTCTCTACAATCTGGATCGCCTTGTCGGGGAAATGCTGCTCTAACTGCGAGAGGCCCTTGTCGAGATTCGACAGTTCGCCCTTGAAATAAGGATAGTACGAGATGCCGATGATGTCGTAGTCGATCTCATTCTCCTGGATACGTTTGAAAAAGGCCACATCGAGTGTGGGGTTGTTAGCGCATTGCTCCGTATGGATGATGATCTTCGCTTGAGGACACACCTCACGACAGGCCTTGCCTGCAGCCTTCAGCATCTTGGAAAAGTTGTCCCAATGTTTGTCGGTATAGTCCTTCCAGTCAGCAGTGGCTTCAAGATGACCGCCCCATTGTTCCCAGTCTTCATACTTCCCATCGAGGTTGAATCCCCACAACATACCAAAGCTGATCTCATTGCCCGTCTGGATAAGGTCTGGTACAGCACCGGCAGCCACCAACGCTTCTAGTGTTTCTTTGGTGTAATTGTAGACCGTCTCATCGGGCGTCCAGCTCCATATTTTCCAGGAATCGGGAATGATTTGCTTTCCGGGGTCTGCCCATGTGTCGCTGTAGTGGAAGTCGAGCATAAATAAGAGACCAGCATCCTTGATACGCTTACCAAGAGTCTTCACATATTCAAGATCCTGACAGACGTTCTTATCCTTATCGTTCGAGGGATCGACGAAAAGTCGCACGCGCATTGTGTTCCAACCCTGCTGTTTCAGGAAATTGAGCACATCTGCAATGGCCGCCCCATCCTTGTCGAGATAGGTGGCATTCTGCTGCTCATATTTCAGCAAGACGGAGATGTCGCCTCCAACGTATCGTTGCGCATGAATGGAGAGGTGAGAGGTAAGAGATAAAAGGCAAGAAATTACCACTACCGCTACCCTTGCCCATCTGCTCCATCCGCCTTTAAATGTAATCATCTATAAACTATAAACTCTAAACTATAAACAATACACTAAAACTACAAACAAAAAGACTAACTATCCATCTCCCTTTGTTCCAAGAACTCGCTGACCTGTTCCACCATACCTCGGGTAACAGCGATACGACCGCTTCGAGTGTATTGTAACACGCAACCGAAGGTGTCGAGGGCACGGAAAAGAGAGATGATATCCTCAGTGACGCCGTGTTTCATCACAATAGTATATGTGGGATTCACCTCGATAATCTGAGCATCGAATCGACGAATGGTTCGGGAGATTTCTGAATTCTCCAAAACCATAGGCGTAGCAAGTTTGTAAAGTCCCGACTCACGGATAAACAGTTGGTCATCCGTGAAATAGTTGGCCTTCACCACATCGATCTTCTTCTCAATCTGACGGACAATCTTAATAATTTGGTCCTCATCGCTCCAAGCTGTAATTGTGTATTTATGCACGCCAGGGATGCTCGAGGCCGACACATTGAGACTCTCGATATTCACCTGACGACGGGTGAAGACGGCCGTCACCTGGTTCAGGATACCAGCTACGTTCTCAGAATAGACCAAGAGGGTATAAAGTTTCTTTTCCATTGTTGTCGTTAAATAAATCAAATCTCCAACATCATTTTGTCAATATCCATGCCTGGAGGCGTCATCGGCAGTACATTGTCCTCCTCAAGAATTGCACATTCAAGGATGAATGGCCCATCGGTGGTGAGCATCTTCGTGATGGCAGCAGCCAAGTCATGACGGTCAGTAACAGCCAAATAAGGAATTCCGTAGCCTTGGGCGATAGGTCCGTAGTCTGGGTTCATCATCTTCGTGAACGACTTACGACGCAACCAGAACATATCCTGCCACTGGCGAACGTTGCCCAAATAGTGGTTGTTCATCACAATCATCTTCACTGGAGCCTTTTGTTCCATGATGGTGCCGAGTTCCTCGATACACATCTGGAAGCCTCCGTCGCCCATAAAGCAGCAAACGGTACGCTGAGGTGCTGCGAAAGTGGCTCCGATGGCTGCAGGCATGCCGTAGCCCATTGTACCAAGACCGCCGCTTGTACAGATACTACGCTTGTGGTGATACTTGAAGTAACGTGTTGCAAACAGCTGGTTCTGACCGACATCCGTTACGAGGATGGAATCATCCGGTGCTTGAATGGCTACAGCATGAACAACCTCACCCATCAGAAGCGGACCCTTCTTCGGATGGATGGCTGGTTCAATGACCTTCACACGTTCTTTTTCGTCGAGCGGTTTGAATGAGTCGCGCCACTCTTGATGATTATTTTTGTCGAGTAAAGCCGTGATGGCAGGTAGCGACTCCTTACAGTTGGCTATTACCGCCACGTCGGTCTTCACGTTCTTGTCAATCTCACTGTGGTCTATGTCGAGATGAATTATTTTCGCCTGCTTGGCATAAGTCTTCAGATTACCTGTTACACGGTCAGAGAAACGCATGCCAATAGCGATAAGAACATCACACTCCTGCTCCTTCATATTCACCGCATAGTTGCCGTGCATGCCAAGCATACCAACATTCAGCGGATGGTTGGAGGGCAACGCGGAGAGGCCTAGCATCGTACGGCCTGCAGGGATATCCGCTTTCTCAAGGAATGCCTTCAACTCGCTTTGGGCATTACCCAGTTCGACACCCTGACCGACAAGGGCCAATGGTTTTTTGGCTTTGTTGATGAGTTCTGCGGCCTGACGAACAGCCTCAACATCAAGTTTGGGGTAAGGGACATAGGAACGGATAAAATTTACCTTAAGGGGGTTGTAGTCAATCTCTTCGACTTGAGCATTTTTGGTAAAGTCAAGCACCACAGGACCGGGACGACCCGTGCGGGCAATATAGAATGCGCGGCTGACTGCCCATGACACATCTTCTGCATGGCGGATCTGGTAGCTCCACTTCGAGATTGGCTGTGATACACCCACGAGGTCTACCTCCTGAAACGCATCGGTACCCAGGGCTGAGATAGGCACCTGTCCTGCAATAACAACTATCGGTGTAGAGTCGAGCATTGCATCGGCGATACCTGTCAGCGTATTGGTCACACCTGGGCCACTGGTAACCAATGCAACACCCACTTCACCAGAAACGCGTGCGTAGCCTTCGGCAGCATGGGTAGCTCCTTGTTCGTGACGCACCAAGATATGATCGAAACATTTCTTCTCACCTCGCGTATAGTCGAAAAGCGAGTCGTATACAGGCATGATGCTGCCACCAGGGTATCCAAAGATGGTCTTCACACCCTCGGCCTGCAGCGCCCGCATCAGCGCCTTCGATCCTGTAATTCTATCTTTCATACATATTAACTGTTTAGACATATTAACATACAAATTTCAATATAAGAACATAATAACATATTTATCACTATTTGTTAATATAATTCTTGTTCGTATGTTAATCTGACTTTATTTGTTACTCTGTCAAGATACGGATACCACCCTTATCAGCTGAGGATACACTTTGGGCGTAGGCACGGAGAGCCTTCGAGACCACACGGTTGCGTTTAAGGGGCTGCTGCGGACGGGCAGCGAGTTCCTCATCGGAGAGTTTCACGCTGATAGAGCGTGAGGGGATATCAATCACGATGATGTCACCATCCTTGATCTTGCCGATATTTCCGCCGTTGGCTGCCTCAGGAGAAATATGACCAATAGAGAGACCACTAGTGCCACCCGAGAAACGACCGTCTGTAATGAGCGCGCACTCCTTGCCAAGATGCATACTCTTGATATAACTTGTGGGATAGAGCATCTCCTGCATACCTGGGCCGCCCTTCGGACCCTCGTGGGTAATCACTACGCAATCACCACTCTTCACCTTGCCGCCGAGGATACCCTCACAAGCATCTTCTTGAGAGTCGAAACAGACTGCTGGTCCCTCGAAGTGCCAGAGACTCTCTTCGACGCCAGCGGTCTTCACCACACAACCGTCTTGGGCAATATTGCCGAAGAGTACTGCAAGGCCACCATCCTTTGTATAAGCATGTTCAAGATCACGGATGCAACCGTTGGAACGGTCGGTATCGAGTGTTCCCCATTCTTCTGACTGTGAACCCATCTTCGTGGAAAAACGGTTACCCGGCGCCGTCTGATAGATGCGATTAGCCTCTGGATCAGGCATACCGTCCACAATGCTGTATTTCTTCATTGCATCAGATAGCGTCATACCATCCACACGGATAGCAGAGCCGTCAATCAGACCTCCCTTGTTCAGTTCGTTGAGAATACCAAGAATACCCCCTGCACGACCACACTCCTGTACGGAATACTTCTGCGTGTTAGGAGCCAGTTTACAGAGACAGGGCACCTTGCGGCTCAAGGCATCAATATCCTTCATCGTGAAGTCTGTGCCAGCCTCCTGAGCCACAGCCAACAGATGAAGCACGGTATTAGTAGAACCACCCATGGCAATATCCAACGCCATCGCATTCATGAAAGCCTTGCGCGTAGCGATAGTACGGGGGAGTACGCTCTCATCACCGTCACGATAGTAGGCGAAGGCATTCTTCACCACCTGACGGGCAGCAGCCTTGAACAGTTCTATACGATTGGTATGGGTAGCAAGGATAGTGCCATTGCCAGGGAGTGAGAGGCCGATGGCCTCCGTGAGAGAATTCATCGAGTTGGCGGTAAACATACCCGAGCATGAGCCACAGCCAGGACAGGCACAGTTCTCTATCTCTGCTATCTCTTCGTCAGAAACGGAAGGATCGGCTCCCTTCACCATCGCAGTAATCAGGTCGGCATTCTCGCCACGCCAGCGTCCTGCCTCCATCGGACCACCCGAACAGAACACCGTCGGGATGTTCAGTCGCATCGAAGCCATCAGCATGCCTGGAGTCACCTTGTCGCAGTTGGAGATACAAATCATCGCGTCGGCCTTGTGTGCATTGACCATATATTCCACCGAGTCGGCGATAATGTCACGCGAAGGCAACGAATAGAGCATGCCGTCGTGCCCCATAGCGATGCCGTCGTCGATGGCGATGGTGTTAAACTCTGCGGCATAGCAGCCTATCTTTTCTATCTCATCACGGACTATCTGACCAATCTCGTGCAGATGTGTATGACCAGGAACAAACTGTGTAAAAGAGTTCACAACGGCAATAATCGGCTTGCCGAAATGTTCACGTTTCATACCTGTGGCCACCCATAGTGCACGAGCGCCAGCCATCCTTCTACCTTCGGTGCAAACAGCACTCCTTAACTGATGTTGCATATATATTTCTTCTTATTTTAATGAAATTAGCTGCAAAATTACACTAAATCTCTCAAATGGCCAACAAAAAGGGAGAATTATTTCAGTTTTCTTTTTGTGCGGCCTCTGTAAAGGCCTCCATTATGACTGTAGGCCGATGATTCTGAAAAGCCCCAAGCGGATATTGTCCTTCGGCCTCAGGTGCCCAATAAAACACACCCAGACAGTGGCCCTCACAGTCTTCTTTCGAGGCTCGGATGATTTCAGCCATGATTTTCTTGCCCTCTTCGGGCTTCTTAGCCTCCACGCCTGTTTCAACAACCATCAGTGGGGTGTTGTACATCTTGTACAAGGCCCTTATGTTGGCGGTAAAATCTCGAACGGTACCCTCCCATGATGTTTCGAGCTTTGCCTCTATGTCCCAATAGGGATATACACTGATACCAATAATATCCCAGGAACAGTCATGTTGTCGGAGTCCGTCGAATATGAAATTGTAACGCTTGGGGTCGCAACCGCCATCGAGATGGATGATGGTTTTAGCATCAGGATATACAGCCTTTACTGCCTCACAGCCGGCCTTCGTCAGTCCAGCATAATGTGCCATGTTTTCTTGTGCTCTTCCCATCGGCCATAAGAAGCCATTAGTGGTTTCATTACCAACCTGTACCCAGCACACGTCGATAGCATGATTCTTAAGCAACAGAAGTGTCTCACGGGTATGTTCAGCCAAAGCCTTACACATTTCCTCATAGTTCATCTCTGCCCACGCAGCGGGTATATTCTGTTTACCAGGGTCTGCCCACCAGTCGCTGTAGTGGAAGTCTATCATAATTGCCATCCCAAGTGTCTTGGCTCGACTGGCCATCACTAACACATCCTCCTTGCTTGAGAAATGTGTTCTAGGATTTACCCATACACGTAGTCTGACAGCATTTAATCCGAGTTCCTTCATCAAGGCCGTGTTCTCACGGGGTTCACCATTGGCATTCGTCAGCTGTATACCCCGAGACTCCATCTCGGTAGTGCCACTAATGTCAGCACCTAACCAAAAAGGCTCTTCCAATGATTGAGCACCAATCGTCAACACAATGACAGATATCATTAAAAAAAGAATTGTTCGTTTCATAAAAAGCCACATTTTTTTGTTTTTGGGTGCAAATATACGATTATTCTGCAAAACTTTCATTCTTTTTTAGTATTTTTGCACACAGAATGACAAACTAAAACAAATTTCGAATATGAAACTCAAACTACTATCAATGGCATTTTCAATAGCGATAGGGACATTTGCACAGCCTCGTCAGGAAATCATCCTCAGTGACAATTGGAGTTTTTCGCATGACCTTCAGACATGGGAAAGCGTTACTGTGCCCCATGACTGGGCCATCGCAGGCCCCTTCGATATGAAATGGGATCTGCAAAAGGTCGCCATCGTACAGAATGGTGAAAAAGAGGCAACAGAGAAGAGTGGGCGTTCAGGTGCATTACCTTGGATCGGTGAAGGCTATTACAAACGGATTATTCAGATTCCTGCAAACTGCCGGCACGCTGAACTTATGTTTGACGGTGCAATGGCAGAGCCACATGTCTTACTGAATGGTCAGGAGGCTGGCAATTGGGCTTATGGCTACAATGCCTTCCGCGTTGACATCACTCCGTTGATGAAAACAGGCGACAATCTTCTAGAGGTCTATCTGAAAAATGTTGAGGAAAGCAGTCGCTGGTATCCTGGAGCAGGCATCTACCGACCCGTGAAACTCATCCTTACCGGTATGGATTGGATAGACCCTTGGAAGACTTTCGTCCGCACCACGGAACTTAGCAACAGTAAGGCTGTGATAGACGTGACAGTTGGCTGTGGCAGTTCACATGACGGCAATTTGGGCTTTGATGTAGAACTCTACGATGCCAATGGTAAGTTGGTAGGTCATGAACATTGTTCGGATATCGACCAAAATGGCTGTAGCGAACTGAGGTTTAATGTCATTAATCCCCATCTTTGGACACCCGAAACACCTTATTTATATTATGCCAATATCAAATATCTTCAGAACGGCGTGCTACTCGACATGGTTACTCAGAAATTCGGCATCCGAACAGTAAAGTGTTCTAAGGATGGCGGTTTTCAGTTGAATGGTGTCACCCGTAAGTTGAAAGGTGTCTGTCTGCACCACGACCTCGGTCCTTTAGGTGCAGCCGTCAACAAGAGTGCGCTCATCCGTCAGATCATGACTATGAAGGAGATGGGGTGCAATGCCATCCGCACATCTCATAATATGCCATCACAGATGCAGATGGATATCTGCGACTCTCTCGGAATGATGGTAATGGCTGAGAGTTTTGACATGTGGCTTTATCCCAAATGCAAGAACGGTTATTCACGTTTCTTTAATGACTGGAGCGATAAAGACATCACAACCCTTGTGCTCGCTAACCGTAACCATCCAAGTATTATAATGTGGAGTATCGGTAACGAAATTCCTGAACAAGGTAGCGAAAAAGGTCGTGAGATATCACGTCATTTACAAGATCTATGTCACCGCCTCGACCCGTCGCGTCCTGTAACACAAGGAATGGACCGTGCCGAAGAGTCGTTGAAGAGTGGTTTTGCCCAAGTGATGGACGTACCGGGTTTTAACTACCGTGTTCATAAGTATGAGAAGAATCTATCTCAGTTACCACAGGGATTTCTTTTAGGCTCTGAGACAGCATCTACAGTGAGTTCAAGAGGAGTTTATAAGTTCCCTGTGGAAGTCACCGACAATTCACAATATGCATCGTGGTCGCCCCACTATGACCCTAAAGCCATCCTGAATGCCGACGGTCAGTGTTCCAGTTACGATGTGGAGTATTGTTCTTGGTCGAATCTGCCCGACGATGACTGGGTGTGGCAGGATGACAAGCCATGGGTAATTGGTGAATTTGTTTGGACGGGATACGACTATCTCGGTGAACCTACGCCTTATGATGAGTATTGGCCATCGCGTAGCAGCTACTTTGGCATCTGCGACCTTGCCGGACTGCCCAAGGATCGCTATTGGCTCTATCGTTCGAAATGGAACGATAAAGATCATACTATCCATCTCCTGCCACATTGGAGTTGGGGACGCACTAAGAAAGACCATGGAAACCGTATTGGCCAAGTGACGCCTGTGTATTGTTATACCGACTATCCTACGGCAGAACTTTTCATCAACGGGAAGAGCCAGGGGAAGATTACAAAGAATCCCAAGGAACGTCTCGACCGCTATCGTCTGCGTTGGAACGATGTGAAGTACGAACCTGGAGAAGTGAAAGTCATAGTCTATGACAATCAGGACAATGTCGCTGGCGAAAAAACAATGAAGACGGCAGGAAAACCAGCAAAACTCCAGCTCGACGCATGGACACAACACAGCGACCTCTCACCCCTCAAAGCTCAAACCTCAAAGCTCAAAGCCTCTGGCGACGACCTCGCCTTCATCACTGTCTCGCTGACCGATGTCGAGGGCATTCTCATTCCTCAGGCCGACGACCAGTTGACCTTCGAGGTCACGGGCGCAGGCTCCTTCGAGGCCGTCTGCAACGGCGATGCCACGAGTCTGGAATCCTTTAAGCAGCCCACAATGAAACTGTTCAACGGACAATTGGTGGTTATTGTTCGCGGTAGCAAACAGCCCGGCACACTCACCCTGAAAGTCGCCGATGCCAAACGATCGATCACAGGAACCATTGACATACCAGTAGACTGATCTTTTTCTTCCTTTCTCTTTCATCTGGCACGGTCGTACCACTCCTTCAGGGAACCACGGGGTGTACCCTTCGAGACAAGGTCGTCAAGCGCTTCGCGTGCCTCTTTCTTGCGCTTGAGGCGTATCAGCAGGTCCACCTTCGAGATGATGAATCCCTCATTATCAGGTCTCAGGCGAGTGGCCTCATTCCAGTCGTAGAGGGCCAGTTCGTACAGCAGATATTTAGTTTCGAAGGCAGCACGAGCCGCGTAGGCATCGGCACTGTCAGGAAACATCTGCACCGCCTGATTCAGCACATCCATCGCATCTGACCGCCGACTCATCTTCTGTAACACATGGGCCAGTCCCAGACGGGTTTCGAGATGCAGGGGCTGGATAGCAAGAAAGGCTTCATAGTCGGCTTTCGCCTGATCGTAGTGCTGCTGGCGCTCATGGACGAAAGCACGAAAATAGAGGGCTGCAAGATTCTTCTCGTCAGTGCGAAGGATACGGCCATATTCTGCCAAGGCATAGTCCCAGCGCTCCAACTGGATATCAGCCTCCGCCTTCCGCAGACGGAGGTCGATATTGTTGGGGTCATTCTTAAGGGCCGTAGTGAGTGTCTCCAGCGAATCACGCCATTCCTTCATCGTCTGAGATGCAACAGGATGAACGATTAATAATGAAAAAACTATGATGACGACTCTGCAGATAATCCTCATTACTTATTCATGATATAATTCACAATCCACTCTCCTACCTCACGAGTGCCATATTTGGCACCGCCTTCGACTTGGATCTCAGGTGTGCGGACATTGGCGGCGAGTGAGGCATTCACGGCCTCACGCACCAGAGCCCCCTCCTTGTCCAGTCCGAAGTGCTCAAGGAGCATGGCGGCGGAGAGAATCTGTGCCAAAGGGTTGGCGAGGTTCTGTCCGGCAGCCTGGGGCCAAGAACCATGAACAGGCTCAAAGAGCGGGGTGTGCTCTCCTAACGAACTGGAGGGCTGAAGGCCCATAGAGCCCGTGATGCAGGATGTCTCGTCAGTAAGGATGTCGCCAAAGGTGTTTTCCGTCACGACGACATCAAAGAAGGTCGGTTCCGTCAGCACGCGCATAGAAGCATTGTCGATGAACATATAGTCTGTCCTGACCTCAGGATACAGCGGTTCCATCTCCTTGGCAATCTGACGCCACAGGCGACTGCTGGCAAGCACATTGGCCTTATCCACCACCGTCAGATGCTTACGACGTGTCATGGCCATCTCGAAGGCCACCTTCAGGATGCGCTCTATCTCAGGACGGGTGTAGATGTCGGTATCGTATGCCTTGTCATTGTCCTGATACTTCTCTCCGAAATACATGCCGCCCGTCAGTTCACGAATCACCACGAAGTCAGCGCCACGCAGCAGTTCGTCCTTCAGCGGTGACTTATGCAGCAAACATTCAAAGGTGGCTACAGGACGGACGTTGGCGAACAGTCCCAGTTTCTTGCGCATAGCCAAGAGTCCCGTCTCAGGACGTATCTTCAACGTGGGATCATTATCGAAGCGCAAGTCGCCTACAGCAGCAAAGAGTACTGCATCAGCCCGCATACACACCTCATGGGTGCTGTCGGGATAAGGTTCGCCACAGACGTCGATGGCATGGGCACCACAGATGGCCTCCTCGTATTCAAACTTGTGTCCGCACTTAGCTGCAATGGCATTCAGCACAGCCACACCTTGTTTCATAATCTCAGGGCCGATACCATCGCCCTCGAGAATCGCAATCTTCAATTTCATATACTGTAAATTATAAACTATCCTTTTGTTCGTTTTCGTAAATATTCAGCATTTTAAAGGTCGCCTTGATGGCAGCCTCCGTCTGGTCGGCATCGAGGCCACGGGTACGGAGGACCTTTCCGTTGTCGTTCCAAGTGATAACCGTCTGAACAAGGGCATCTGTACGACCGCCAGGCGGAATGGTGACGGCGTAGTTCTGAAGAATAGGGAACGTGCGGTTAAGATATTTTTTGTAGATATAACGCAATGACTTCACAAAAGCGTCATACTGACCATCGCCAGTGGCCGAGGCCTCATATTCCTGACCATTGATCTCAACCTTAATATTTGCTCCAGGCTTCAAACCATAAGCCGTTGATACAACATAACTAACAAGCTTTACTTTATCCTCTGGTGCATCGTGCTTCAACACGTCGCTCACAATGAAGGGCAGATCGTCCTTCGTCACACGTTCTTTCTTGTCACCCAGTTCGGTGATTCGTTGCGTTACACGGCGGGTCTGTTCGGGGGTGAGTTCCAAGCCAAGCTCCTCGAGGTTCTTGGCTATGTTAGCCTTGCCGCTGTTCTTACCGAGATCATACTCTCTACGACGACCGAAACGCTCGGGCACCAAATCGTTTTGATAGAGCCCGTTCTTCTTGTCGCCATCGGCATGAACGCCAGCAACCTGGGTAAATACATTGTCGCCGATGATAGGCTGGTTAGGAGCGACGGCTATACCGCTGTAACTCTCCACCAGGCGGGAGATGTCGTTGAGTTTGTTCTCGATAATGTTCGTCTTGGCATGGAACTGATCCTTCAGAATCACCTGTACACTCGACAGCGGTGCATTGCCACAACGCTCACCCAGTCCGTTAACCGTCACATGAAGACCTTTCGCCCCACTCAGTGCAGCGGCAAGGGAGTTCGACACGGCGAGGTCGTAGTCGTTATGGGCATGAAAATCAAAGTGAGTGTCAGGGTAGCGCTTGATCATCTTACGGAAGTATTCGATGCACTGCAGGGGATTCATGATGCCTAAGGTGTCAGGCAGCATGAAACGCCGAATACCGATGTCGCAGAGGGCATCCATCACCTGATAGACATAGAAGGGCGAGTCTTTCATGCCGTTGGACCAGTCCTCGAGGTAGAGGTTCACGTTCATACCTTTGCTACGGGCGTATCTCACGGCATCGGTGACATCAGCAATGTGTTCCTCAGGCGTTTTCTTCAGCTGCTCCTGACAGTGGCGCAACGAACCTTTTGCCAGGAGGTTAACGGTCTTACAGCCACAGGCGTCAATCCAGTCGATGCTCTGTCCGCCGTCGATGAATCCCAATACCTCTACCCTATTGAGCATGTCTACCTTTGCGGCATAACGGCAGATCATGCCGACGGCCTCTTTCTCACCGTCTGACACCCTCGCCGAAGCCACCTCGATACGGTCTACGTTCAGGTCGCTGAGCAGCATGCGGGCGATGATGAGCTTCTCGTGTGGTAGGAAACTCACGCCGCTGGTCTGCTCGCCGTCGCGCAATGTGGAGTCCATAATCTCCACGAAAGGCTGAAGGCGCTTGTATTGGCCTACTTGTTCTGCTGTTCCCATTGTTCGGTCTTGTTTTGGTTCTTCATCAGGAAGTCAATGTCGTCGAGGCCGTTCATCAAACAATGCTTCTTGTAGCCGTTGATATCGAAATGCTCGCTACGCCCTGTGGCCTTATTGGTCACAGTCTGATGAGGCAGATCGACCTCCACCAGCGTTCTCGGATCACTCTGAATGCTCTGAAACAACTCTGCAAGGAAATCCTCTGAGACCACCACAGGCAGCACAAAGTTGTTCAGTTCGTTGTTCTTGTGGATATCAGCGAAAAACGAGCTGATGACCACACGGAAACCATAGCCAGCGATAGCCCAGGCTGCATGTTCGCGGCTCGATCCCGAACCGAAGTTCTTGCCCGCCACGAGGATACAGCCAGAATAGGTCGGGTCGTTCAGTACGAAGTTCTTGTTCACCGTCCCATCGGCATTGTATCGCCAGTCACGGAACAGGTTGTCGCCAAAGAATTTCTCCTCCCTCGTCGTAGCCTTCAGGAAACGGGCGGGGATGATCTGGTCTGTGTCCACATTCTCCAACGGAAGAGGCACACAAGTGGATGTTATAACGTCAAATTTCTGTTTCATATCGTCATTTATTCATTATTAGTACGTGTCTGCTCTACCATTTCATCTATCTTCGGGACAATCTTATGGATGATGGTCTCCAAGTCGCCGTTACGCAGTCTCAAAGTACCTTCGCCGTGGGATGCATAGGCAGAGAAATACTCCTCTTCGCCCTTATATAGGCTCAACGACTCCGAATCGCCGCCAGCCATACTCCCTCGCTCTTTCACCTTCCAGACTTCCATCATCTTCAAATGCTGGATAACAATCTGATAGTCTTTTGCAGTATAGGGATAACGCTTTGTGAGCAGCGTCTTGTCATAGTCGCGCACTTCTACAACGACTTCTTCAGCAGTCACCGTCAGAGAATAGCAACGGAACAGGTGTGGCGCAATCGTCGCATCAGCATGACGGAAGACAATCTTCGTGGTCTTCTCCCAGTCCTTCTCCGATACCGTATAACGGCCGAAGAGAGACATGCCGAGTATGGCACAGATGAATGATAAAGTCTTCATTTCATTATCTAAATAAAGGTTCTTGGGTCTGTGACAACACCCGTAATAGCAGCAGCGGCAGCGGTAAGGGGAGAAGCGAGGACGGTACGGGCACCTGGACCCTGTCGACCTTCGAAGTTGCGGTTGGAGGTCGACACGCTGAGTTTGCCTGCGGGAATCTTGTCGTCGTTCATCGCTAGACAAGCCGAACAGCCTGGCTGGCGAATCACAAAACCTGCGGCTTCCAGCACCTGGTCGAGTCCTTCCTCACGGATCTGACGGTCTACGGCCCATGAACCAGGCACCAACCAAGCCACCACATCTGCAGCCTTCTGGCGCCCCTTTACGATAGAGGCAAAAGCACGGAAATCCTCGATACGGCCGTTGGTACAAGCCCCGAGGAACACATAGTCCACTTTCGTGCCCAACAGCTTTTGACCAGGCTCGAATCCCATATAGTCAAGTGCCTTTTCAAAGCCTACTCCACCCTTCTCAGGGATAGCCTCCGTGATACCGATACCCATACCGGGATTGGTTCCATAAGTGATTCGAGGTTCGATATCTTCAGCCTTGAATGTCAGTTCCTTATCGAACACAGCATCATCGCCACTCTTCAACGTCCTCCAGTATGAAACGGCCCTCTCCCAGTCTTCGCCCTTCGGGGCATATTCACGATCCTTCAGATAGGCGAAAGTCGTCTCATCGGGAGCAACAAAGCCGCCACGGGCACCCATCTCAATAGAGAGGTTACAGAGTGTCAGGCGACCTTCCATCGACATATTGCGCACCACATCGCCAGCATATTCCACAAAATAGCCCGTAGCACCCGAAGTTGTCAGTTGCGTCATTAGGTAGAGGGCCACATCCTTAGCGGTCACCCCCTTACCCAATTTGCCATTGATGGAAATCCTCATCGATTTCGGCTTCTGTTGGAGGATGCATTGTGAGGCCATCACCATTTCCACCTCACTGGTGCCGATGCCGAAAGCCACAGCACCCATTGCACCATGTGTCGAGGTGTGGGAGTCGCCACAGACGATGGTCATACCAGGCAGACTCAGTCCCTTCTCTGGTCCTACGACATGGATGATGCCGTTATCCTTGGAGAACATTCCAAAATGTGTCAGTCCAAACTCAGCAGCATTGTGCTCGAGGGCATCCACTTGTTTCTTACCCACAGGATCGGCGATTGGCTTATCCTGGTCGTGAGTAGGTGTATTGTGATCGGGCATGCAGAATATCTGCTTTGGCCTGAAACATTTCAGTCCCCTACTCCTCAGACCGTCGAAGGCCTGTGGCGAGGTCACCTCATGGCAGTATAACCTGTCAATATACAACTGTGTCGGGCCGTCTTCCACCTGTTGCACCACGTGCCTGTCCCATATCTTATCAAATAATGTGTTCATATTAATCCTCTTTCTTGAATTTGTTAATACAGTCGATGTAGGCCTCTACAGATGCCGTCACGATATCCGTATTGGCACCGAAGCCGTAATAGAGCGAACCGTCGTACTCCACCTGCATGTGTACCTTACCCACATCGTCCGAGCCCTTTGAGATGGCCTGGATGGTGAACTCCTTCAGTGTCATCTGCTTCATGATGATCTTCTTCAGCGCCTTGATGGCCGCATCCACAGGACCATTGCCCGAGGCAGCTGCCTCAAACTTCTGGCCGCTAATGTCGAGGCCGATGGAAGCCACGCTGCGCACACCCTTGCCCGTAGTCACCTGCAGGAAGTCGAGCCTTACGGCATGCTGGTCGGCGGTATCGGCTCCAGCGAGCATCAGCACGTCGGCATCAGAAACCTCCTTCTTCAGGTCGGCCAGATTAAGGAACTTCTCGTAAATCTTGTCGAGTTTCTCCTCGTCGATGTCTACGCCATTCACGTGTAGGCGATGTTTCAGTGCAGCCCTTCCGCTGCGGGCGGTAAGCACGATCGAGTTGTCGTCGATGCCCACGTCCTTCGGGTCCATGATCTCATAGGTGTGCACATTCTTCAGCACACCGTCCTGATGAATGCCTGAGGAGTGTGCAAAGGCGTTTCGACCCACGATGGCCTTGTTCGGCTGTACGGGCATATTCATCAGACTCGATACCATTCTCGACGTCGGATAGATCTTCGTCGTGTTGATGTTTGTCTCTATGCCGATACCCTTATGGCACTTCAGGATCATCGCAATCTCCTCAAGGCTGGTGTTGCCAGCCCGTTCGCCGATGCCGTTGATGGTCACCTCCACCTGCCGCGCTCCAGCCATCACACCATTGAATGTGTTGGCCGTTGCCATTCCCAAATCGTTGTGGCAATGTGTGGAGAGGATGGCGCGGTCGATGCCGGCAACATTTTCCTTCAGATACTTAATCTTTTCATAGTACTCTTGAGGCAAGCAGTAGCCTGTCGTGTCGGGGATGTTCACCACGGTTGCACCCGCCTTGATAACGGCCTCCACCACGCGAGCCAGATACTCGTTGTCCGTGCGTCCGGCATCTTCGCAGTAGAACTCCACGTCGTCCACATAACGCTTGGCATATTTCGTGGCCTCCACAGCCCGTTCGAGGATGCGCTCGCGAGTAGAGTTGAACTTAAACTGGATGTGCTCGTCAGAGGTGCCGATGCCCGTGTGGATACGCTTGTGCTTGGCATACTTCAGCGCCTCGAAGGCAACGTCGATATCCTTCTCAACCGCACGAGTCAGCGCACAGATCACAGGCCAAGTGACGGCCTTCGAAATCTCGATTACCGAGTTGAAGTCGCCAGGACTCGACACAGGGAATCCTGCTTCAATCACATCGACGCCCAACTGCTCCAGCGCCTTTGCCACCTGAATCTTCTCTACCGTGTTCAGTTGGCATCCGGGCACCTGTTCGCCGTCCCTCAGCGTCGTGTCAAAAATGTAAAGTCTGTCCATCTTTTTATGTTAATATGTTACTTCTTTAAAAAATACTCTGTCTCAATTAACAAGCCCTTCACACTCGGAAGTGAGAAGGGCTCTATATATTTTTAATTATCAATCTTCAATTTCAATTATCTACATGCCTTATCACTTCCGCCTGCTCTCTGCAGTCGAATAATAATGAGGCCACTAAGTAGATTCAAATTCATCATTCTTTCTACGTTTTTATCGTTTTCGGCTGCAAAAGTAATCATTTCCCTTGTAACGAACAAATAATTTGTCACTTTTTTGCGCAACATGCTTACATTTTATCACTTTTTCAAGATAAAACGAAAAAAATATCGTAACTTTGCACCCACAATCAACCGTTACAACTTTCAACGAAGTTATCAAACTATTTGTTATATGAAGAGATTTTTGTTTATGACGTTGATGGTCGGACTCGCTATTACTGTTTCGGCCCAGCAGAAGTATCCGTGGCAGAACCCACAGCTGCCCACGGCTGATCGTGTGGAGAACCTTATCTCAATGCTTACGCCCGAGGAGAAAGTCGGTCTGATGATGAATAAGTCAATCTCAGTCGACCGTCTGGGCATCCCCTCCTACAACTGGTGGAGCGAGGCCTGCCACGGCGTGCGCCAGGGCGGCTATACCGTGTTCCCCCAACCCATCGGCATGGCAGCCGCCTTTAGCGAGAAGTTGGTCTACGACGTGTTCTCGGCCGTGAGCGACGAGGCTCGCGCCAACTGGAACCGTACCGACCACAACGACCCCAAATTGTTCAATGTGCCCATGGGGGTTGTCTACTACCCCGGCAATCCCGAGCTCACCTTCTGGTGCCCGAACGTGAACATCTTCCGTGACCCACGCTGGGGACGCGGTCAGGAGACCTGCGGTGAAGACCCCTATATGAATGCCGTACTGGGCGTTCAGACCGTGCTCGGCATGCAAGGCAACGACAAACATTATTATAAAACGCATGCGTGCGCGAAGCATTATGCCGTTCATAGTGGCCCAGAACCCCTGCGCCACTCGATGAACGTCGAGCCCACTAACCGCGACCTCTGGGAGACCTATCTGCCAGCTTTCAAAGCCCTTGTGAAGAAGGCCGACGTGCGCGAGGTGATGTGCGCCTACCAGCGCTTCGAGGGCAAACCTTGCTGCACCAGCGACCGTCTGCTTATCGATATCCTGCGCAACAAGTGGGGCTACGACGCCATCGTGCTCACCGACTGCGATGCCATCAACAACTTCTATAACCGCGGCCAGCACGAGACGCACAAAGACCCCCTCTCTGCCTCTGTCGATGCCGTGATGAATGGTACCGACCTCGAGTGTGGCAAGGTCTTCATGGTGCTTACCGAGGCCCTGCAGAAAGGACTCATCAAGGAGGAACTCCTCGACGAGCATCTGCGCAAGACGCTAACCGGCCGGTTCGAACTCGGAATGTTCGACCCTGCCGACATGCTGCCCTGGGCTAACCTTGGCCCCGAAGTCATCAGTTCTGAAGCCTTCAATGACCTTGCTACGCAGGCCGCCCGCGAGTCGATGGTGCTCTTGGAGAACAAAGGTGGCGTGCTGCCTTTGTCGAAGACCATCAAGACGCTGGCAGTCGTCGGTCCCAATGCCGATGACGTGAACCTGCTCAACGGCAACTACGGCGGCACCCCCACCGAAGCCCATCAGCATTCTCTTTTGGCGGGCATCAAGTCCGCCCTGCCCAATACGAACATCATCTACGACAAAGCCTGTGAGCTCGACGACGAGTACAGCACCATCCACCACCTGCCCGACTTCAACGGCGGCAAGGGTGTGAAGGTTGAGTTTTGGAACAACCGCGAACTCGAGGGCGAGCCCGCCAAGACCGAATACCACACCGAGCCTTTCAACTTCTCCACCTTCGGAGCTTGGGGCTTTGCTCAGGGCGTGAGCCGCGACTCGCTCTCCGTGCGTATCAGCGGACAGTATAAGGCCACCTTTACTGGCGAGATGAAGTACACACTCATGACCGACAACGGCTATGTGCTGAAGGTGAACGGCGAGGTAGTCGAGGATGCCAAGACCGCAGGACGCCGCCGCGGCTTTGGCTTCGGAAGGAAACCTGAGTACAAGTCGTTCCCCGTCGAGGCAGGCAAGACCTACGACGTCGAGATTGAATATCGTCACGGCAACGGGCAGTTTGCCATGCTCCGCGGCGACATTTGCGAGCGTAAACTAGTTGACTTTACCGACCTCGCCAACAAAGTGAAAGAGGCCGACGCCATCATCATCATCGGCGGCATCTCAGCTCAGATGGAGGGCGAAGGCGGCGACAAGAAAGACATCGAGCTGCCTAAGGTTCAGCAGATGCTGGTCAAGGCCATGCAAGCCACGGGCCGTCCCGTCATCTTCGTCAACTGCTCTGGATCGGCCATCGCCTTTGGAAGCGTAGAGGGCGAGTATGATGCCCTGCTGCAGGCCTGGTATGCCGGTCAGGGAGGCTCGAAGGCCCTAGCAGAGGTGCTCTTTGGAGACTATAATCCAGGCGGCAAGTTGCCTGTCACGTTCTACCGTTCCACAGCCGACCTGCCCGACTTCCTCGACTACTCAATGAAGAACCGTACCTACCGCTACTTCACCGGCCAGCCCCAGTATGCCTTCGGCTACGGTCTGAGCTACACGTCGTTCAGCCTTGGCAATGGTAAGCTCAGCGCCAAGACGGCCAAGGCCGATTCCACCAAGCCTTTCTGCGTGGTTACCGTTCCCGTTACCAACACGGGCAAGTGCGAAGGCACCGAGACCGTGCAGGTCTACGTGAAAGCCCTCGACGATCCCGGTGCTCCCATCAAGGCGCTGAAGGGCTTCAAGAAGCTTTCGCTGAAGCCTGGTGAGACAAAACAGGCCGTGATCAGCCTCGACTCAGAGGCCTTCGAGTACTACAACGAGGCCATCGACGAGCTCTCCGTCAAGCCCGGCCGCTACCAGATTCTCTATGGTACCTCCTCGCGCGACCAAGACCTCCAGTCACTTGATTTCACCGTTAAATAACTGCGGTTTATGCCAGATAAGGGTCACGAGGAAGCACGTGGCCCTTTTTTATTTGTTTTCATTTCCGAGGAAAATGCGAACTCACTGGTCTCGTGAGTTCTGATAGTTCCTCTTGATGATCCTGATATACTGGTCGAGGCCGAAGATCGACCCTGCCAAGAGGAACGACTGCGCCACGTAATATAGCAGTCCTCCTGCTACATCATCGATGTGGAGTACTTGATACGTCACCAGTCCGATGCTGCTCACAATGAGCAGCACCGCACAGGCATACTGAGATTTCTTATAGCCTTTGTTTTCCATAGTGAGATTATATCATATTATTAATAATGTATTAACTCTTCTTTTTACCCTACAAAGTTACAAAAAAAATCCGAGATTACCAAATAGAAATCTCCCTTTTTCCAAATTTATTTTTGATAAACTCATATAGAGCGGAAAACTTTGTGAGATATTGTTTTGGAAAAGTTTGCAGGTATGGCAAAAAGTAACAATATTTTAATTCGAGCACACGATTCTTTTCCAAAATGGGCAACTTTTTATAGACCAAATCATTAAAAGTTTCCTATTTTAGCAAACTTTCACATATAACTTGTGTATACATATTATTCTTTTTAGTAAATTTGCACTCAAATTTTATGTATTTGATGGATAAGACTCAGGGTACTATGGAAATCAAATCCGAAAAGGCCCCAAAATCCGCAAGCAGTAGCGCTGCTGCACCCATCCATAAACCATACAGCGCTCAAGAGATTGGCAATATCATGAACACCAAACCTCTTGAATTAGTGAAAGAAGACATCGGGTCGTTGACTCGATGGTATGATTGTGAATTCATAGAAGAGATTTTCCGCAACATAGACAAGGAACCTGACATTCAAATGCTAATGACGTTAATTGTAGTAAGATGGCAAAGACAAGTAGATGAGCATCATCAAAAAGTTTGCCATTATGTTCCATCGATACGCTCATGGGTTCCTTACGTTGAGAATCTGCGAGACAAGCTGAATGTTGTTTTTGAAAGAGTAAAAGCTTATCGGAAACACAAAGAAGAAGAGCGGCAGATGGTAGAACAATGGAAACTGATGTTCGGTGACAAAGAACAGAAGACAATCATTCCTGCTAAAACTATTATTTCTGCATGCATAAATAACAAAGAAGGGGATTCTACTCAAGTCAAGTCTAAACCTAATATAGAAATTGAATACAGTCTGAATGATCTTCCTACAGAAGTGAGAAATCACATCCGTATCGAGGATGATAAGTTGTATTCCGATTTCGTAGTTACTTTGAAAGGCCCTGTTAAACAATGGATTGACCAGCATAACCTGAAAGACTGGAATGTTGTCAGATTCATTTGCAGGCTCAGGGGAATTGTTTCAAGGAAGTGTTCCCTGCGCATCTTTGGCACGTTCTTGGAAAAGATAGGATTGGGTAACCAAGAAAATAATATGAAGCAGCGTAAGGATGCTAATAATGACTCTTTTCTGAATGATTACGATGATCCTAGGAAGAAACAATATTTCTGGAAACTCAAGCGAGATGGTGATGCTATCGAAAAAGAGTTGAACCCCATCATTGAGAGGATGTCCGCCTAACCATTTAACCATTTGGTTAACCCTACTGTTAACCGATTAACCAAATCTATAACCACAGAAATCACCATTAACCGGTTAAAGCCATAAGTTTAACCTGCCCTTGCTTTCTTTTGGTTTTCGTCGTATCTTTGTGTCAACTTCTCAGGCACGAAGCCGCGTGCTCATCATGAAGTGGTGGTAAATCAGCATGCCGTCGGCAAGGTAAACCTGAGACCACATTGTTTCCTATATTTAAAAGAGATTATGGAAGCAGATATTAAAAATCCCGACTCCCTGGAGAAGGGTCTGACTGAAAAGGTCAGTGAACTGGAGGCTCAGCGCCGAGTGCGCGAGTCTCTGTTGGTCGACATCACGTTGGAGGTTATCGCCAATGGTGTTGTGTCGAAGGAACAGGACATCATCCAACTGATGTCGGGTAAGCAGTGGCAGGCGGCGTTGCGTGAGATCGTCATCCGAGAGATCAAGCGCGCTGCCGACGACCGGTTGTGGTGCCGTGAGTACGACGAGAAGGCAAAGAGTAACCAGCGCATGCTCGTCTACACCGGTAGCCACTGGGAGAGCATCGAGTCCCAGCAGTGGCTCGACTTCGTCAATCTGTGTGCCGAGCGATGCGGCGTGCCGGAGTCCCTGCGCGTGAACCATGTGTTCATGAAGGGGCTCTACGAGGGCGTGGGCTTCAACCTCTCCAAGAACCGCCGCTGCCTGGTGCCCGACGGCGAGGTGTGGATCAACGTGCGCAACGGCACGCTGGTCGTCGGCAGCGACGGCAGCGTCAGGCTGCGCGACCACCGCAAGGAAGACCTCTTTACCCACACCTTACCTTACGTGTACGATGCGCAGGCGGAATGTCCGCTGTGGCTGCAGTTCCTCGACCGGGTGCTGCCCGAGGCCGAGGCTCAGCAGCTGCTGGCAGAGTTCATCGGCTACTGTCTGATGAAGCATCACCGCCTGGAGAAGATGCTCTGGCTCTACGGCTCCGGACAGAACGGCAAGTCGGTGACGCTCGAGGTGGTAGAGGCTCTGCTGGGGTCGATGAACGTCAGCTATCTCTCGCTGTCAGACCTGACCAACGACGACGTGAAGCGGGCCGGCTTTGAGGGCAAGATGCTCAACATCTCGACGGAGTCGGGCCGCGACGTGAACCCCAACGTGCTGAAGCAGCTGACCTCGGGCGAGCGGGTCACCGTCAAGCGCCTGTACGTGGATCCGCGTGAGACGAACAACTACGGCAAGGTACTCGCCGCGTTCAACGACCTGCCGAGGGCTGAGAACACGTTCGGCTACTTCCGCCGACTACTGATCCTCGCCTATCAGGTCACCATCCCGCAGGAAGAAGTGGACCGTCGTCTGGCCGACAAGCTCAAGGGCGAGCTGCCGGGCATCCTCAACTGGGTACTCCAGGCCCTGCCCGGACTGATGTCGCGGGGCGAGTTCACGCATAGCCAAAACTGCGAGCAGGCCCTCGAGCGCTACCGTCTGCTGTCGGACAACGTGCTGCTGTTTGCCGGTGAGATGTGCGAGCCCTGCGACTACACCACCGGCGGACAGGAGGTCTACACCGCCTACCGCAACTACTGCTTCGGATCGTCGCTCAAGCCCAGCGGCAAGCAGAAGTTCTATGAGCGGCTCTCAAGCGTCTTCCCGCGTGAAGACTTCGGCACGATAGTACGTTTCAAGCTTAAACTCGTAGCATCATGAACAAGCAGTACGAACATTTTGACACAGAGCGCCTGAATGCCATCCCCATCACCGAGGTGGCACGTCGGCTGGGATGCCAGCTCAGACGGTCGGGCTCGGTCGTCAAGACCCTCTGCCCCTGGCACGAGGACAAGCGCCCCTCGCTGACGCTCTACGAGCGCACCGGCGAGAACCACTGCCACTGCTTCAGCTGCGGCAAGGGCGGCTCGGTCATCAGCTTCACGATGCAGCACGAGGAGTGGTCTTTCCAGGAGGCCTGCCGCTGGCTGTCCACCGAGTTCGGCATCAGCACCACGCCTGCAGGCTCCTTCGTGCCCAGACCCAAGCGGAAACCCGCTGCCAAGCCCGTGGAGCCGGCCTACACGTATATCCCCATGGAGATGGTCGACGAGCTGGTGACGGCTGAGAACTCGCTTTGCAAGTGCCTCATGCGCATGTTCCGTCCAGAGGCTGTGGAATGGGTGGCAGAGGAATACCGCATCGGGGCCTGCGCGATGGGAGATCATGACGACTGCACCGTGTTTCCGAATATCGACATTCATGGCCGTGTGTGCAACCTGAAGGTGCAGCACTACGAGACCAACCCTTCCTCACCCCGGTTCGCCCACAGCGACAAAGGCTCATGCTTCTGGCTGGGCAGCATCTGGGCGCGGGAAGGGCGCCTGCCGAAGGACGCACGGTTTCAGTCCAGATGCCTCTTTGGCGAACACCTGCTCATGCGCTATCCCAGCACGATGGCAGTACTCGTGGAGAGCCCGAAAAATGCCCTGTTCGGAGCGCTGTATTGTCCGTCATTGACGTGGGTGGCTACGGGCAACAAGACCATGCTCCGCCGTGAGGTGCTTCAACCGCTACAGGGGCGCGACGTGATCGTCATCCCCGACCGTGATGCCATCGCCGATTGGAGTGCCGCCATTGCCAGAATGGCCGATCTGGCGAACTTCACCGTCTTCGAAATCTGCCGGCAAATGGCACCGGAGGACGATCTGAAGTTCGATATTGCCGACTATATCCAGATGCAGCATCCTGTGCCGTTCTGACGGATTGATGGTTTTTTATTATTTTTTGAAGACTGTCTGAGAAGTCATAACCGACTGTCAGACAGTCTTTTAAATGGTGTGTTATTATTTTTTGAGTACCAAATCGCTAAAAACTCTATATATTTTGTTTTCTAAAAATATTTTTTGGAGAAATAGGTATCAAAAAATAATTTTTCATCTCTAAATTGTTTTATATCAGATAGTTGCCATTCTATTTAACAACTGTAAAAAAACATATAATCTGCTCTCAAAAGCTCAATCAATCATTTTGCTTTGCTGCTTGATTTTACGAAAAATACTGACACGAAGAGTTGCCAAAAACAGCCCTCTAATTTTTCCCAGACTAAACCCGGAGTTTACTTAGCCTAAACTCCGACTTTACTTAGCCTAAAGTCCCACTTTAGTCTATCTAAACTCCGAGGCACGGTTTTAGGGCGTTTCAGGGCGGTTTCGCCTTCATTCGTTCATAATGAATATACTTTACAATCTTGCAAATAAGCTATCCCTGCTTTGAAAATAAATCTTATGAAGCTTGCAAGTTACAAGTATTTGTCGTATGTTTGATATCAAAAATAACTGAAGAATGAATGGAGATCAAGCTGAACGACTACCACAAGCGGGTGAATGCCGAAATGAGGGTGAGTGTTTTTCCTGTTTCTTTGGTTAGGTTTCCTGCAAGTACCTGGAGCACTGAACGGGGATTCGTCCACGTTTTGTGCCATAATTCTCTTAAAGTATTGTAATGTTGGCTGCAAAGATACGAAAAATAAAGGAAAAATGAGTACCTTTGCAGTGTGTTTTAATAGTAATTATGAGATATAATGGTAAGAAAAGCAGGTAAGAAAGATATTCAGGCTATCATAGAGTTGCTGCATCAAGTAGACATGGTGCATCATGTGATACGCCCTGATTTGTTCAAACCAAAGTCTAAAGGCTGCAATAATATTACCCTGAATGTATGGGAAGGCAACGACCCTGCATTGAGTTTCTATAGGAATATGGGGATGAAAGTGCAAAAGACGACAATGGAGATTATTCTTTAATATGATACGAGAAAGATTGAAAATCTGGTTGCTCATAGCCGTCCTGACCATATGCGGAACGGCTAGCTTTGCTTCATGCTCTTCAAATGAGGATAACGCTACAGAGCAGAGAAATATTTCTGGTATTGTTGATAAGGTTTGGGCTTTCAGCCAGACCCACCCTGACGGATTCACTATTGACATCCGCACGATGACTGAGCCGACGGAGGGAATCGCCGTCAGTTATGCAGCAACCCAAAACAGCCACTCGCGTGACCAGCTTGACAAGGTTGTGAGCCATGCCTTGCAGCATGAAGGATATGTAGGCGGTTGGTATAACAGCGAGGACGGACTTTACTATTTCGACAGTACAAAGCTATTCCCAGAGAATGACCTGAAAGGTGCGCTCCTGTTCGGAAAGGAAAACGGCCAATACTCCGTTTTCATCCTGTCAACCTACACAGACATTCCCATTGATGGAAAGGTTGCGGAGATTCTGGATCGAGGCACTATCCTCTTTGGTACTACTGGTGACTACAGACCATTATCATTCTGCGAACCCGATGGAACTTATTGGGGCTTCTGTATTGAGGTGGCCAACGAGATTGCGAAAAGGTTGGGTGTAAATATAGAGTTCAAAAAGACCTCATGGCCTACATTGACAGCCGATGTACTTACAGAGCCTCAGATATTCGACCTCGCTATTGGCGGGATAACCATTACCGATGCACGACGTGAGACGATGCTAATGAGCGACGGCTATCTGGCTAACGGCAAAACCATTCTTTGCCGCTCAACAGAGGCAGACCGCTACAAGACATTAGCTGACATCGACAAGCCCGAAGTGACAGTTATGGTGAATCCCGGAGGACTGAATGAGAAGTTTGCCAATGAGAACCTGACTCACGCTACCATAGTCGTTCACCAGAAGAACGAGGAAATACCTACACTTGTTGCTGAAGGTGCAGCCGACGTGATGATAACGGAGATTACAGAGGCTCCCTATTATGTGCAGACTGACACCCGACTTGCAGCCCCACTATTGAACGCCCCCTTTACTCATGGCGAGATTGGTGTCCTGATGCAGAAAGGAGAGGAGGACTTGCTACAGATGGTGAACAATGTCATCCGTCAGATGAAGTCAGATGGCTCACTTCGCAAACTGCATGAGAAGTACGGGCTTGTATATGCCTACGAATAAGAATTGTGTTATGAAGAAGATTCTGTTCCTACACGGTTTCTATGCAATACAAGTCACCTCGAAAGAACGGCAAACAGGACTTTTTCACGAAATAACGACTCGATTTCTGGGAAAAGACAATAGGACGTTGTATGCTACTCGTACTGATGCCACACTACGAATCAGCCTCAATGCCTTTTTGATGTTTTTTAACGAAAATAATTGGCAAAATATTTGCATAATTCAGAAAAAAGTTGTACCTTTGTAGCATAATAAAAAAGCGGGAGGCGGCGACCCGATGTAGTTCGCCGTAGATAGATCTAATACCATAAAAAACACAACAAAATGGCAAGATCAAATGTTCCTATGGTCATCAATCTTCGACAGAACAAGAATGATGAATCAACGGCCTACGGTAAGTACTTCGCCGAGGTCGACTCCAAAGAGCCCCTGAACCTGAAGGGTCTCGCAAAGCACATGACAGAACACGGCAAGATCTCTTCAGAGGAGATGTGTGAACTGGTGCTTGGAGAGATGGTGAAGTGCATGGTTCACCTGTTGCGTGAGGGCCAGCCCGTGAAGCTCGATGGCTTCGGTACGTTTAGCCCGAGCGTTGACGGTCAGAAGCTGGGCAAGGCCAACCTGGCCGATGCTGTGGCCGGTGGTGCCGACGCCATGATCAACGGCATCAAGATCAACTTCCTCGGGGAGAACACCAAGGGTGAGGAACTCACCTCAAGGGCCCTGAAGAAGGAATGCGTCTTCGAGTGGGGCTACCTGGTGGAGAGCGAGGTGCGTACCGTCGGCGGTAAGCAGAAGCGCTTCCAGAAGAAGACTCCGCTGACGTATGTGCTGGCTTCGGCTGCCGACCAGCAGGGCAACGGTTAGCCGTTTCCACACAAAAAGAGAATCCCCTGGGCTTGACGGCTCGGGGGATTATTATGGGCATTAGCCAAGGAGCTATTTGTTGGCAAGGCGGTAGACGGCCTCCATGTCGGCAGGCTTGAGCACTTCCATCGCACCAATATTCATCTTGCCGTCGCGGCTGCACTTGCTGACCATCTCACGGATCTCTTCGTCGGTAGCTTGACGACCGATGAGCTCGGGGATGCTCACGGGCATACCGATGGTGCTGAAGAAACGCTCAGTGGCCTCGATACCCTGCAGGGCGATGGCCTTTGCGGAAATTTCGGAAGCATCGGGAGCTTCGACGCCCATCACGTTTTTGGCGAACTTTACGAAGCGGCTCAGGTGGCGATCCATTACGTAGCGGGCCCAGGAACCCCAGATGGCAGCAAGGCCTGCGCCATGGGTGACACCAAACAGACCGCTGAGCTCGTGCTCCAGCTTATGGCAGGCGAAGTCTTTCTCCGTGCCACACTCCGTGAGGTCGTTGTGCGACAGCGAGCTGGCCCACATGATGGCGGCACGATGGGTGTAGTCCTCAGGATTCTCGAGCACAACGGGCGTGGAAGCCTTCACCGTGCGCAGCAGGGCCTCGGCGATGGCATCGGTAAGCAGGGCATCCTCGTACTTCGAGAAGTAGCGCTCCATGGTGTGCATCATGATGTCGGTGGCACCGGCGGCAGTCTGGTAAGGCGGCAGCGTGTAGGTTCGTTCAGGGTTCATGATGGCAAAGCGGCAACGGCAGAGGTCGCTGTTAACACCGCGCTTGAGCATACCATCGTCGTTGGTGATGACACAGCTCGACGACATCTCGGAGCCGGCTGCGGGGATGGTGAGCATGACGCCTATGGGAAGGCACGACTGAGGCACGGCGCGACCGTCCCAGAAGTCCCACACATCACCTTCGTAGCCCACACCATAGCCGATGGCTTTGGCAGAGTCGATGACGCTTCCGCCGCCCACGGCGAGGATAAAGTCGACCTGCTCGCTGCGGCAGAGGCTGATGCCTTCGCGTACCTTCGACAACAAGGGATTGGGCACTACCCCACCCAACTCTACATAGGCGATACCGGCATCGGTAAGCAGTCGCTCCACCTTGTCGAGCAATCCTGAACGGCGGGCACTGCCGCCGCCATAGTGCACCAACACGCGGCTGCCGCCATACTGCTGAATCAACTGCGGGAGCCGGTCTTCCGATTCCCGTCCAAACACCACCCGCGTAGGGGCATAGAAATTGAAGTCTTTCATCATATAATTAGCGCTTTAGGAATATTTTTGCTGCAAATGTACAATTATTTAAGGAGAAATGCCTAACTTTGCGCCATAAAAATTATGAAAAAGATCATATTCTGCATTATCATACCCCTGGTAGCACTCTTCTCGACCAATCTGCTGACAGGGACACCAACACCCCAGAAGCCACGGCTGAAGGCTCAGAATCTCACAAAAAGGCCTGTCGCCATTGTGGGAAATCCTACAGACTCGGTCAGACTGGAGGAGGAACTGAAGTACTATCTCGACCGCCACAACCTGCAGGACGAGGGCTACGAGATGGTTGTGGCCTTCGCAGGCGGGCATCGGCACGAGGTGGACATCGACCGCGACATTTCCGTCTGGAATGTTGGACGATGGAAAGGCCATTCACGCTCGGGCACCACCCTCGCACTCGACTCGCTGGGGCGAACCATCGTGGGTACCTGCATAGACGACTCACTCATGATGGGCATTCGCCCCGACAGCGCAGGAACCTACAGGGGCGACTTCCTCGACGAGAAGTCTGCCGGCCACGGCTCATACACGACGCCGGCGAGCTACTACTACGAAGGTCACTGGGAGAACGGCCTCCGCAACGGGTTCGGGCTTGAGGCGGCTGAAAACGCCGAAAGAGAAACCTGTCTGCGGGTAGGTGAATGGAAGAACGACCGCTTCATGGGCGAGCGGATGCGCTATACCACCGAGCGCATCTACGGCATAGACATTGCCCGCTACCAGCACGGCAAGGGTCGGAAGAAATACCCCATACTTTGGGATCGTCTGCGCATCACCAACGTAGGCCAGCGGGGCAGCCGTAACGTCAGCGGAACGGCAGACTATCCCGTGTCGTTCGTCTACATCAAGTCGACGGAGGGCAAGAGCATCCGCAACCAGTATTACGTGAACGATTATGCGAAGGCCCGCAAGCAGGGCATCCGTGCAGGGGCATACCACTTCTGGTCGGTTCGCACGACAGGAGCAGAGCAGGCGCAGTTCTTCATCAACCACACCCTGTTCCGCAGCGGCGATCTGCCTCCTGTGCTCGACATAGAGCCCTCAAAAGCCCAGATACAGCAAGCCGGAGGCCCTGAGAGGCTGTTCAGGGAGATTCGCATCTGGCTGCGCATGGTGGAGCACCGAGCCGGAGTGAAGCCCATCCTCTATGTGAACCAGATGTTCGTGAACAATTATCTCTCGAAGCAGCCTGACCTGAAGCGCGACTACCGCGTGTGGATAGCCCGCTACAGCGAGTTCAAACCCGACGTGAGGCTCACATTCTGGCAACTATGTTCCGACGGACGAGTGGCAGGAATCAAGGGCGACGTGGACATCAACGTGTTCAATGGCTACAAGAACCAGTACGAGGAGTTCATCAAGGAAGAGACCATCAAATGAAAACGATACTGATACTGGTGGGCAAGACCACCGACAAGCATTTCCAGGCAGGCATCAGCGACTATGCCTCCCGCATCGGCCACTATATGCCCTTCGACATCGTGACCATCCCCGAGCTCAAGAACACGAAGAGCCTCTCAGAGGAACAGCAGAAGACGGCAGAGGGCGAGTTGATACTGAAGCAGATACAACCGCAGGACACCGTGGTGCTGCTCGACGAACACGGGCGGGAACTGCGCAGCGTGGAACTGGCAAGATGGCTGGAACAGCGCCAGACAACGGCGCGTAGGCTGGTATTTGTCATCGGAGGACCTTACGGATTCTCTTCTGCCGTCTACAGCCGCGCCAACGAACAACTGTCGCTCTCAAAGCTGACGCTGTCGCACCAGATGGTACGCCTCGTCTTCACAGAACAAATCTATCGCGCTTGCACCATCATCCGCGGCGAACCCTATCATCACGAATAATGCATCATGGTATTCTATTTCTCAGGTACAGGTAACACAAAATGGGTGGCACAGCAGATAGCTGGCGCTATTGGCGAGGAGCTGCTCTACATTCCCGACCTCATCAGGGAAGATCGTTATCATTTCACCCTCGGCAAAGACGAGCGCATCGGCTTCTGCTTCCCCACTCACGGCTGGCAGCCGCCAAGGATTGTGAGGGATTTTATCTCGCGCATCACCCTCGGGCAACGGACTGAGGACACCTTCTGTTGGGCGCTTACTACCTGCGGCGACAACATGGGCGAGGCGATGACCATCCTGAACAAGGAACTTGCCGCTAACAAGCAGCTGCAGACTGCTGACGGTCGGCGGTTGGAGGCCGAGACGCTGTTTTCGGTCATCATGCCTGAGAGCTATGTCTGCCTGCCCTTCATGAAGACTGACCCCGAGGAGAAAGAGGCATTAAAGATTGAGGTAGCCAGACTGAGCATGCCGCACATCATCCAGATGGTTGAGGAGCGGCGCCGAGGTGTCGAAGAGCTGGAAAAAGGTGCCACGCCAAGGCTCTATTCTTATGTCATCGGCGGATACTTCAACAAGCACATGATAACCGACAAGAAGTTTACGGTAGACAACAAAGTGTGCATCCAATGCGGCAAGTGCGCTAAAGTTTGTCCGGTGGACAATATAAAAGGCACACCTCCCCTGTGGCTTCACAACGGAAAGTGTACCTCATGTTTGGCCTGCTACCACTATTGTCCCGTGCATGCCATCAATTACGGCAGCATCACGCGACGGCGCGAGCAGTATTACTTCAATAGACGCGAGGACCAAAAATAGCCGTCCCAACGCGAATCATCGTAGAGCGTGTCTCTATGGCTATGGGATAGTCGTCGCTCATGCCCCAGGAGCGCTCACAGAAAGCGTCGTCATCTCTAAAGTATTCTGCCTTCACCTCGTCGAAGAAGTCGGCGGCGGTCTGCATTTCACGGTGGATTTGCTCACGGTCGTCGACGAACGAGGCCATCATCATCAGACCGCAGATGCGAACATTGTCCATCTTGCGCCATTCACCCTCGGCCAGAAGTTGGCGGCAGGCATCAAGCGTCAGGCCGTATTTGGTCGACTCCTCGGCGATATGTAGTTCGAGAAGCACGTCGATTATCCGAGCGCATTTCTCTGCCTGGCGGTTAATCTCGCGCAAGAGCTTTAGGGAGTCAACAGCCTCAATCATAGACACATAAGGAGCGATGTACTTTACCTTATTTGTCTGCAGATGGCCGATGAAGTGCCACTCGATATCCTTGGGCAACGACTCGTGCTTCTGACGCAGTTCCTGCTCGTGACTCTCGCCGAAGACACGCTGGCCTTCCTCGTAGGCAGCGAGAATATATTCGTTAGGATGATACTTGGAAATTGCCACAAGGCGTACACCCTGTGGCAATGTATCAAGCACGTTATGCAGATTCCCCTTGACGTCGTACATAGTTTCTGTTTACGATTTACAGTTTACTGTTCGTACTCGGGCTTGGCGTCGTCCTGACTTATACCCGCCTTTTTGTATTCGTAGACATCCATCAGCGTGGTCTCGGTTACCGAGGCGATGACATAGTCGATCATTGTGCCGCCCATCACCTCGTCGATGTTCTTCACGGCTCCGTTGAAAGAGCCTGCCTGTACGAGATAGGTCACGCTGCTGCGCTTCTCCTTATCGGTCTTCTCGTCGATGGTGATGAACTGCAGCTTGGCCCTGTACCACTTATCGGCCAATTCGTCGTCAGAGAAGAAGATTTCCTTGTAGGCGGCCTTCTTGATGTCTGCCACGTCGAACTCTCCGCTGATGTAACTCGACATCTCCTCGATGATACGCTCTTCCGCCTCACTGAAGCTAAGAGCATCGACAACATAATTCTCGTTTACTTTCTTCTGCAAGCCGTCCTCCATGACTTTCTCATAACGGATCTTGCATTCAAACCAAATGGCTGTTCTTGATCTCATTTTTAAAATCTTATTTTCTTATTCTATGATTATCTGGGTCTACGGGATCAAACTGATCCACGCCATATCTGTCTCTGTTACGGATGTAGATATTCGATCGACTGCTGGTAGGCTTTGAGGTGGTCGACGGCGTCGTTGTTGTGGTGTTTTTAGATTTTGCGGCATCTGTCGACGAGCTGCTCGGGGAAGAGTTTGTAGTGGTTGAGGACTTTTTATCCTCAGGCATGGGTTTCAACCCGATATAGTCCTTATCCATCATCTCCATCTTCTTCCGGGTGATGTTCTCTATAATCTCAGCGGCGATGGCTTGTGTGCGGTCGGAGCTGAGGTTGGTGAGACCAGCCAACTCTGCCTGTTTCTTGGCAAGTTCCTCGGTCATCTGTTTCGTCTTTGAAGCAAAGACCGACTGTTCTCCGTTCATCGACTCGGTGTTGTATACCTTTGAGATGATGGTCTCTGCTGCTCTGGTAAACTGCTTACGGAAGATGGCCTCGGCCTTGGCATTATACTCCTTCATCTTGCGGTCATCAACAGAAATTGTATCGTTCATCTTCCCTTGCTTGACAATATCGGCAATCGCAGCAGAATCGAGATCGGTTCCGATGCCGAGATAATCCTCCATATTGTCTTCGAACATGTCCTCAGGGATGGGCTCTTTAACGGGCTTGACAAATTCTATAGTTTCGCGATTGGGCATCATATAGAAGAAGAGTCCTACGATGCAGAGAGCGATAGCGAGGGCCGAAGCGCCATAGATGGCTGCATGGCGCAGAGAGCGTGCCTTGTTGACAGCCTGACGAAGTGCCTCAACAGAAGGATAACGTAGAGAGGGATCCTGTTCCGTAGCCTTCTTCACGACAGACTTGAGCTCTATCGGCAATTCTGAGGAACGGTAGAGCCAGTCGATGAAGCATCCTAACGAATAGACATCGGTGGCAGCTGTAATCGGCTGACCCGCAAAAACCTCAGGAGCCACAAACATGTCCAGCCCTTCATAGAGTATCTCTGGATCAACATGCTGATAAAAAGAGCCATGCATCAGCAGACGCACACTACAATCGTTCTTACGCATCAGAATATTGGAGGGAGCAAAGCAAACATGATAGATATCATAGGAATTGAGCTTGGCAGTTACTTCAAAAAGGTCGCGCAAAATAGTGTTCACAAAGTCACCCTTGGCCACCATCGACGGATTCTCATTGAGTTGTTGCTCCAATGTGACGTAGTTGCCCACCTCGACGGCAATGGCATAGACACCGTCTTCACCCTCGTTAGGCGTGAAATGCAGTTGTTGTTTCAGACAGACATCTGCCAGTGCCTTATGTTCAGCCTTCACGCTACTGGAGAAAGTGATGTCATCGGCAATCTCGTCGTGGAACTCCACAAAGTTGGAGTATTTACCATCGATCAACCGTTTGTAGAAATACCCATAGGGCAGTCTAACCTTCGTGGTCTTACGGACGTCACGCGTCTCCAGCAATTCCTCGTAGTTCATCTTTTTAACAGGATTTTATTGAAATTTTGATGCAAAAGTACACATAAAATCTGAAAAAACGCATGAATTAAAATTATTTTAGTACCTTTGCACCCAAAAATAAGAAATTGTAATAATTTAAATCATCAAACCGAACTCGCAAAGCACTTTTTAGAAGCGCAGCGATTTAAAGAATTCTCAGCGATGCCAGAAATATCCGTCCGCGGCATTGAGATGCCGGAATCACCTATCAGAAAACTTGCCCCTCTTGCAGCAGCAGCCAAGAAAAGAGGGACGAAGGTGTACCATCTGAACATCGGACAGCCAGACCTGCCCACCCCTCAAGTAGCTCTTGATGCCCTAAAAAAGATTGACCGTCAGATATTGGAGTATTCACCATCGCAGGGTTACCAAAGCTACCGAGAGAAATTGGTAAGCTATTATGCAAAATACAATATAAGCGTCACAGCCGACGATATCATCATCACCTCTGGCGGTTCTGAAGCGGTACTCTTCGCGTTCCTCTCGTGCTTGAATCCCGGCGACGAGATTATTGTGCCAGAGCCTGCCTATGCCAACTACATGGCATTTGCCATTTCAGCCGGAGCGAAGATACGCACCATCGCCACTACTATCGAGGAAGGATTCTCGCTGCCGAAGGTTGAAAAGTTCGAGGAGCTTATCAACGAGCGCACTCGGGCTATCATGATCTGCAACCCCAATAATCCGACGGGCTACCTTTATACCCGCCGCGAGATGAACCAAATACGCGACCTAGTGAAGAAATACGACCTCTATCTCTTCTCCGACGAAGTGTATCGTGAATATATCTACACAGGTTCGCCCTATATCTCCGCCTGCCATTTGGAGGGTATTGAGCAGAACGTAATTCTTATCGACTCTGTGTCGAAGCGCTACTCAGAGTGTGGAATACGTATCGGAGCTTTGATTACGAAGAACGCCCAAGTGCGTGCTGCAGTAATGAAGTTCTGCCAGGCCCGTCTCTCCCCTCCCCTTATCGGACAAATTGTGGCCGAAGCATCGCTTGATACCCCAGAGGATTACCTGCGCGACGTATATGATGAATATGTGGAACGCCGTAAGTGCCTAATTGATGGTCTGAACCGCATCCCTGGTGTCTATTCTCCTATTCCCATGGGTGCCTTCTATACCGTAGCAAAGCTGCCCGTAGACGATGCCGAGAAGTTCTGCCGCTGGTGCCTGGCAGAGTTCAACTATGAGGGTGAGACGGTGATGATGGCTCCTGCCGCAGGCTTCTACACAACTCCTGGGGCAGGCATCAATCAGGTGCGTATCGCATACGTGCTGAAGAAGGAAGACCTTGAGCGGGCGCTGTTTGTGTTGCGAAAAGCACTTGAAGCTTACCCCGGGCGGATTGATGAATAGTTCTATAAGTTCATAATTAATAGTTCTCGTTGAATCTTCCTCTATTCATAGCCAAGAGAATCTATAGAGATCAGGGTGACAAACGTAAAGTGAGCCGCCCTGCTATACGTATTGCTATTGCAGGCGTTGCCATAGGTCTGGCCGTGATGATCATAACAGTAAGTGTCGTGCTGGGATTCAAGCACACTATCCGCGACAAGGTAGCTGGCTTTGGAGGGCATATACAGGTGAGTAACCTGCTGAAGTATAACGACACCGACCCCTATACGATTGTGGCTGACGACAGTCTGATGCAGGTGATGCGGAGTCTGCCTGGCACAAAGCACATCCAGAGATACTCTTACGTTCAAGGACTGTTGAAGACCGATGATGACTTCTTGGGCGTGATGTTCAAAGGCGTTGGACCTGAGTTTGATGCTGCTTTCCTGAAAGAGAATCTTCTTTCAGGCTCCATCCCACAGTTCAGCGATTCCACCAGCCGCTATCAGTTGCTGATATCGAAGATGATTGCCGACAAACTGAAGCTGAATACCGGCGACCAGATCTATGCCTACTTCATTGGTGACGAGAATGTAAAGACCAGGAAATACACCATTACGGGCATCTATCAGACCAACATGACACGTTTTGACGAGAGCCTCTGCTTTACAGATATCTATGCAGCCAACCGTCTGAATGGATGGGAGAAAGATAATTGTACTGGTATAGAAGTGACCGTCGACGACCTGCTTCAGATTGACTATACCTTTGAAGCATTCATCCGCCAGGTCAACCGCTCTACAGACGGTCATGGCAATACACTTATCAGCCAGACAATATACGAACTTTATCCCAACGTGTTCACCTGGCTGGAACTTCTTGACATCAATGTATGGATCATCCTCGTGCTGATGGTCTGTGTCGCTGGATTCACGATGATCAGCGGATTGCTCATCATTATCCTCGAACGTACTCAGATGATTGGCACCCTCAAGGCCCTCGGCGCCCGTAATAAGACCATTCGCCATACATTTCTGTGGTTCGCTGTGTTCATCATCGGTCAAGGTATGATTTGGGGCAACATATTGGGCATCGGACTCGTGTTGCTACAGCAATATACGGGTATCGTTACTCTCGACCCGCAGGTGTATTATGTCAGTAAGGCACCCGTGGAATTGAACCTACCCCTTGTCATCTTGCTCGATATGGTTACACTTATCGTCTGCGTTCTTGTCCTCATCTTACCGAGCTTCCTCGTTTCTCACATTCACCCTGCCAAATCCATGAGATACGAATAAGAATGATGTTCGTTTTAACTACGAATATGATTAATTTGGTATAATAACTGTTATTTTTTACCATAAGGCATAAAATACTGCACATTTTTTTTGCAAATGTGCAAAATTAGCACTACCTTTGCACAAAATTTCATTAAATGTGCAATTTTCATGGACCAATTTAGCAGTTTTAATGCTTACATCCAAAAGGCCATCATAGATAACTGGGATCAAGATGCGCTGACGGACTATCAGGGTATTACGCTCCAGTTTCACGATGTCGCACGCAAGATAGAGAAAATCCATATACTTTTCGAGAATAGTGGCATCGGGAAAGGTGACAAAATAGCTATCTGCGGGCGCAACTCCGCTCATTGGGCAGTCAGCTATTTGGCAACCCTCACCTATGGAGCCGTGGCTGTGCCTATCCTTCATGAGTTTAACGGCGAACAGATTCAGAATATTGTAAATCACTCTGGCTCCAAGCTGCTTTTCATAGGCGACTATGCTGTCAAGACTATTGACCCTGAAACGATGCCCAATCTTGAGGCCATCATCAACATTCCCGATTTCTCGCTGCTAATCAGTCGCTCTGAGAGCATCACTTACGCACGTGAACATTTAAATATGATGTTCGGCAGTAAGTATCCGATGGCCTTCCGCAGAGAGCATGTCCACTACTATCAGGATAGTGCCGATGAGTTGGCACTCATTAATTATACCAGCGGCACGACGGGCTTCTCCAAGGGCGTCATGCTCCCCTACCGTTCTTTGTGGAGCAACGTTGAGTTCATCATTAACCGTCTGGGCAAGAAGGTGCGCCCTGGCGACAACCTGCTGAGTATTCTTCCCATGGCTCACATGTACGGTATGGCCGTAGAGTTCCTCTTCGGATTCTGTCACGGTTGCCATCTGTTCTTCCTTACACGCCTGCCGTCGCCAGCTATCATCGCCCAAGCCTTTGCCGACGTACAGCCTACGCTCATCGTCACCGTCCCGCTGATTATCGAGAAAATTATCCGTAAGCGTGTCTTCCCTAAGATACAGAATAACCGCATGCGACTGCTGCTGCAGATGCCCGTTGTGTCGAAAAAGGTCAAGGAGCGCATCTGCCATGAAGTATACAAAGCCTTTGGCGGCAAAGCATACGAAGTGATTGTTGGCGGCGCCCCGCTGTCGAAGGAGGTCGAGGACTTCCTGCTCTCCATTAACTTCCCCGTCACCGTAGGTTACGGCACAACGGAGTGTGCCCCACTTATCTCCTACTGCGATTACAAGGATTTCATTGGTGGCAGTTGTGGTACTCCTGTCGACCGCATGGAGGTGAAGATTCTCTCTTCTGACCCGCAGAACATCCCTGGCGAGATTGTTACCCGCGGTGCAAATGTCATGCTGGGCTACTACAAGAACGAAGAGGCTACCCGTCAGTCGCTCGACGACGAAGGCTACTACCATACAGGCGACCTCGGCACGATGGCTGCCACTGGCCATATATTCATCCGCGGACGCATCAAGAACATGCTGCTCGGCTCCAATGGGCAGAATGTCTATCCAGAGGAAATCGAGGACAAGCTTAACTCGATGGCGATGGTTGCCGAGAGCGTCATCGTGCAGAGAGGCGACAAACTCGTCGCACTCGTCTATCCCGACAAGGACGAGATTGTGAACTTCACCCCGTCAGAACTTGAGGAGATTATGGAACAGAACCGTCAGAGCCTGAACAACGAACTGCCCGTATACAGCCGCATCGCTGCCATCGAGGTTCATGAGGAGGAGTTCGCCAAGACACCAAAGAAGAGTATAAAACGCTACCTATATCACTAAGATTATGAAGCAAGACATCAACAAAGCCTATATTCCTAAAAAGGAAATTCCCAGCTTCAACGCGATGATTCAGAAGAGCATCATCGACAACTGGGATCGAGATGCGCTGACCGACTTCAAGGGTCAGACACTTCAGTACCACGACGTGGCGCGCAAAATTGAGAAGCTGCACATCCTTTTTGAGCACAGCGGAGTCGTGAAGGGAGACAAGATTGCCCTCTGTGGCCGAAACAGCAGCCAGTGGGCCGTGGCATTCCTCGCTACGCTTACCTACGGAGCCATTGCCGTGCCCATCCTTCACGAGTTCAATGCTGAGCAGATCCACAACATCGTGAACCACTCCGACGCGAAACTACTCTTCGTAGGCGATCACGTGGCCACGATTATCGACCCTCAGGCGATGCCTGGGCTCGAAGGCATCATCAACAATCCCGACTACTCGCTGATGGTCAGCCGTACAGACAAGCTCACTTATGCCCGCGAGCATCTCAACGAGCTCTACGGCAAGAAGTTCCCCAAGTACTTCCGCAAGGAGCACGTCAGCTATTACATCGAGCAGAGCCCCGACGAAATGGCTCTCATCAACTACACCAGTGGCACGACGGGGTTCTCTAAAGGCGTGATGCTCCCCTACCGCGCTATCTGGTCGAACACCGACTTCGCCGACCATGTGCTCGGAAAAATCATCAAACCAGGCGACAAGGTCATTTCCATGCTCCCCATGGCCCACATGTACGGCATGGCCTTCGAGTTCATTTATGAATTCGTGCGTGGCTGTCACGTCTACTATCTCAACCGCGTGCCCTCGCCCGCCATCATCGCCCAGGCTCTTCAGGAGATCAAGCCCATCATCATCATCGCCGTGCCGTTGATCATTGAGAAGATTATCCGCAAGAAGGTGTTCCCGAAGATTCAGAACAACCGCATGCGCCTGTTGTTGCAGATGCCCGTCATCTCTAAGAAGGTGCGCGAGATGATCTGTCAGGAGGTGGTGAAAGCCTTCGGCGGCAACATGTACGAGGTGATCATCGGAGGTGCAGCCCTTAACCAAGAGGTGGAGCACTTCCTCAAGCGCATAGACTTCCCCTACACAGTTGGCTATGGCGCTACAGAGTGCGCTCCGATTATCGGCTACGAAGACTGGCACTACTTTGCCCCAGGCTCCTGCGGCAAGGCTGCCTACCACATGGATGTGGAAATCAACTCACCAGACCCACGCCGAATCCCAGGCGAGATTCTCGCTCGCGGACTGAACGTCATGCTTGGATACTACAAGAACGAGGAGGCCACACGAGAGACTATAGACAGTGATGGTTGGTACCATACTGGCGACCTCGGAACAATGGACGAACAGGGCAATATCTACATCAACGGCCGCTCGAAGAACATGCTCCTCGGTCCCAACGGGCAGAACATCTACCCTGAGGAGATTGAGGACAAGCTCAACTCGATGACACTCGTTGTGGAGAGTGTCGTCGTGCAGCGCGACAACAAGCTCGTCGCCCTCGTCTATCCTGACTACGATGAGGCGAAGAACATGAAATTCACCATCGAGGACATCAAAAACGTCATGGAACAGAACCGTAATGGTCTAAACGAGATGATTCCCGCCTACGAGAAGATTACCGAAATTGAGATTCGCGAGGAAGAGTTCGAGAAGACACCAAAACGCTCTATCAAACGATACCTATATACATAACAAATTTCAACTCCAATAAGAAAGCCCGCTCATGAGAGCGGGTTTTCTGTTGCGATTATTTTTCTTTACAATCAGAATAACGCAATAATTATTCCTAACGAACCATAGACTAAACTTGGAGTTTAGATAGACTAAAGTCTGACTTTACCCTAACTAAACTCCCACTTTACTTAGCCTAAACTCCGAGTCCCTGTTTTAGGGCGTTTCAGAGCGTTTTTCGCAAACAATCTGTGTAGCGAAAATATTTGACTTATGACCTGTATATGCTATTCCAATTAAAGTCGTAGAGAAAAGTATCTTTCATTCAAGATGAACAGACTACGGGCTGAGATGCAAAAAAAAGATGGGCTAAACATTTGGAAGTTTCAGCTTTTATTTGTATCTTTGCGGCATATTACTCATTCAATAACTAATACAACAACGTATGACAATGAAAAGACTGACAGGGATGATGGCACTGCTGATGGCGATGACCATCCCCGCCAATGCTGCGACGTTGGCAGATGAACCCGTGGCCACAACTGCGGAAGTACAGGAAACTACCGAGACTACGCAGGTCGAGGAGAAACCGAAGATTGAACTGCCCGCGTGGGTGAAGAACATCAAGTTCAGCGGCTATGCCATGCTGCAGTATCAGGGACAGGATCCTGAAGGAAACCACTCCAACTCGTTCAACCTGCGCCTGGCACGTTTCATCCTCGACGGAAAGATTGGCGACTTTGACTGGCGTGCCCAAATTCAGGGCACCAATGCAACAGGCCCCGGACAGCCCACCGTGCAACTCGTAGACCTCTATGCCGAATGGAGAAAGTATCCGGAGTTCAAGATCCGTGCTGGACAGTTCAAGCGTGCCTTCACTTATGAGAACCCCACCAACCCCATCACTCAGGGATGGCGCAGCTACGCAGACGTTATCAACAAGCTCTCGGCCTTTGGCGACCGTACTGGCGAGAAGTCCTCTGGTGGTCGTGATATCGGTATCCAGTTGTCGGGTGATCTGTTCCCCAATGCCAATGGCCGTCGCTTGTTCCACTATCAGATCGGTGTTTATAACGGTGAAGGTGTGAACCAGAAGGATATGGATAACCGCAAGGATATCATCGGCGGTGTGTGGGTGATGCCTATCAAGGGCCTGCGCATCGGTGCTTTCGGATGGACAGGTAGCCGTGGTGGGATGCTCGACCCTCTTACAGGCCAGACACGTAGCATCGAGAAGAACCGCTATGCCCTATCTGCCGAGTACGACCTGAACGAATATACCTTCCGTGCCGAGTATATCCACAGCCAAGGCTGGGGCGCAAAGTCTCCAGGCAACAATGTGCGCGAGATTTACTATGAGAACGGCGACAAGGCCGACGGTTGGTATGTGTTCGGCATCGTGCCCCTCATCAAGGGCAAACTCCATGCTAAGGCTCGTTATCAGACCTACCGCAACAAAAAGGAATGGGGCAGTTCTGTGAATCAGGTAGAGTGTGGTCTGAACTACTACTTCACAAAGAACCTGGAGCTTCACGCAGAGTATTCACGGGTGAACGACCGCACCCTGGCCAAGCACGACTACAATCTTGTGGATGTGGAACTTGACTTCCGTTTCTAAGACATAAGTGCTCGGCGATGCATTCCTAGACTTATTCATTATTTAGACAGAAGAACATAAGAACAATCATTGGCTGCGCTTTAATGCCCCAACCAATGATTGTTCTTATGTTCTTTTGTTCAAAAAGGAAAAATACTTCTGTTTGAGTCGTTCCCAAAGGTGGGTTTTCTGATGGAGAACCATCAGCGAGAAGAGCATACTGACTAATGTCAGACCGATACCGAAAACCCAATAGGCATAGCCGCTGACCGTGACGGTAGTAAAGTAAGCCAGCAATCCAATGAGGATATGGATAACACTGTACTTCATGACGGCAGGCGACATCTTGTAGCCATATCGCCAACGGGCAACAGCGTTAATCATCACGTAGTCGAAGATATTAGCCAAAGTGATGGCTATGCCTGTACCCAGCAGTCCTAAATGCTGATAGCCTAGGATAATCAGTAGGATGAATACCACATAGTAGGCCGATTCAAGGAATAGGAACATCAGCGAATACCCTCGAGCCAGCGTGATATAGGCAGAAGGAAGCGTGATGGCTTTGAAGAACATGGCAATAGCAGCCATCTGCGTCATCGCCACCACTGGAAGGAACTTTGAGCTGAAGAGCAACGGAATCATCACCGGTAGGAAGATGATCAGACCCACCAGCATCGGAGAAACGATCAAGATCGACACCTCCATCTGCTTGTTCACCGTCTCATTCGTAGCCGCCACATCGCTACTTACAGCAGAGAGACGTGGGAAGTAGTCCGTCTCCATTGCCGAGAACACCATGCCGGCATAGGTCACAGTGATCATATAACCTGCATTATATAGCCCCAGCACATCGAGATCGCCCGTCACATTGAGCCATGAGCGGATGAGCATCTCAGCTCCGCTGCCAATGATACCAGCCAATGTGAAGGCCACCCCCAGGCGCACCATCTCCATACCATCGCCAAGAATGCCCTTCGCACCGCGCAGCTGCAAGGGATACAACCTGTAGGACTCCCTCAACGTAAGCACCATCGTGACAAAGGCCATCATCACGATGACCGGCACAATACCTGCCTCACCAAAGAAATAATAAACGGGAACAGACATGAACAAAGCCGCAAAGACCGATCCCACCTGTACCATCGCGAGCGACATCAACCGGCGCCTAGCCTTGAGGATGGCTGTCTCTCCACCCGTTACGGCCAACATGCCGACGGCAGGCGACAGAAGGATAAAGTGCAGGCTATGGTCGCCCCAAGCAAAGGTCGTATTGCTCAGGAACGGACCGATGGCGATACACACAAGCATGCCCAACAGGGCGGTAAGCAGTGACCAGGCTCTGACCACCTTTACGAAATGCGTAATCTGTGGATGACTGTCATCATCAGGATGGTCCGACAGATGACGAACGGCACTCATCGAAATACCAAAATGAGTAGCCTGCGACACGAACGTGACGGTGGTATTGAAAAGCGATACCAGTCCCATGCCTGAAGGCCCAAGCAGTAGGGCTACAAACTTATTGCGCACAAGGCTCACCAACACGTTGAGACCTTGTACGCCCCCGAAGACACCCGTGTACTTCAACACATGGCCGTAGGCTCCTTTTTCGCTTTCGTCCATTCTTTCTATATAACGAAACGGACACTTATTTATTATGTGGGGAAACTCTTTTCGTGCCGATGCCTTTAGCCATCGCAACAGGGCAAACAGAATGAATGAATCTTATTTTAAATATAGACACATCATCGTGAGGTCATCACTGGGCTCTGCCCCATCACGGTGGACCTCAACTTCTGAGCTGAGTTTTTCAACGAGTTGCTGCGCTGAAGTGAAGTGCGTGTTGCGCAGGATTTCGATCAGACGTGCATCGCTGAACTCTTCTTTCTCCTTGTTCTCTGCCTCATTCAGTCCGTCGGTATAGATGAAGAACGGCCGACCCTTGATGGTATCCATCTCTTCACCCTCGAATTCCATTCCCGGCATAATGCCGATAGGCACATTTGGTTTCATCTCTAGGAACGTGACATCGTCGCCGCCACATCCTATGACTGGCGGATTATGGCCTGCATTACAGAACGAGAGATGGCCGGTGGTGAGGTCTACGAGTCCGAGCCAGAAGGTCACGAACATGTTGCTCTCATTGTCGTCGCCCGATAAGGCATCGTTCATGCGGGTACATATCTCTGCAGGAGGCATCGTCTGTTTGGCCAGCGTGAGAAACAGGCGCGTGGCCTGAGCCATAAACAGCGATGCGGGCACACCCTTACCACTGACATCACCCACGCAGAAATAGAGCTTGTCGCCCAGCTGCAGATAGTTATAGAGGTCGCCGCCCACCTCCTTGGCAGGTGTCATCGAGGCGTACATGTCGAGTCCCTTGATGTCTGGGAACACGCTGGGCACCATCGACATCTGTATGTTGCGGGCAATGCGCAGCTCACTCTCCATACGCTCCTTGGCCGCCGTAGTCTCCTCCAACTGGTCATAGGCCACCTTCAGCTGCTCGTGAGCCTTTTTCAGTCTTGCCGCCATGCGATTATGCACGAAAATATAGATGACAAGGGCAAGAATGAGGGCAGCCATGACGGCCAGACGGGTCCACCACTGCTGTCGCTCCATGCGCTCCTTCTCTGCCGTCATCTCTGCTTCCTTCTGACGCACGGCCTCCTCCTCGATGGCATCCTGCCGGCGCTGCTTGGTGATGGCCGAATCGAGGTGCTCTACTATCTTAACGCTTACGGCCCGCACCGTATCAAGGCGTTCGGCCATCATGTTCACGTAGAATTTCTTCAGCATCCACTCCTGAATCGTCTGCAGCGAGTAGTCCAGACCATATTCCTTAATGAGATTCTCGGTGCTACTGAGATTATCGGCTGCATCATTCCAGAGTCCTGCCTGACGCAGATAGTCGCTGCCGAGTATCAGGCCTTCTGCCGTCAGCGAATAGCTCGTCTTCAGAAAGTCCTCGTATACCTTGGCCGCCTCAGCCTTGCGCCCCACGCCTTCGAGGGCCGTAGCTCGATAGATGTAGTAGCGTGCCCGCTGCTTGTCGGCATAGTCGGAACGTGCATCCGGCAACTTGTCGTAGGCGTCGAGCAACTTGCCATAGCGGTCTATCCAGTACATCGCCTTCTGATAGTCGTGGATTTCGAGAAAGTTGTAGCAGATGTTGATGACACCGACAAGGGCGTCACGGTAGGCTATCGCATTCGGATTCTTCTCCATATTGTCAAGATGGGCTTGATAGCCGTCCTCCAGGCTCTTGTTGGAAGCCTCCTCGCTCAAGCCTAAGCGGCTCTGGCAGGAGCCCTGATAGATGAGCAGGTTGATGTAGTCGCTCGTCATCTTGGCGTCATGCTTCTTGAGATGATCCAGCGCAGGTATGGCCACCTTCAGGCCAGCCTCATACTCGCCCTGGGTGCTTTTCAAGCCCGTCAGTCGGCTGGCGATGGCAGCATAGACTTCCAGTTCCTCTGGTGTATCCACATTGTCCATGACGGCCAAACCCTTGGTCCAGTAGAGTTCGGCCATACGCTTCTTATGGGTACGGTCGCTGGCATACCCCAGCCAGAAGAAAGCCTTGCCTTCACTGAGATCGCCAGTTTCCTTCAGACTGTCAGCCAGCATTGCGATACGCTGGTAGTCCTTCGTCTCATAGGCGATGTTGATCAGACTGTCGGCTTCTTGTTGGAGCTTTCTATTGGCAGAACTGTTGATGTCACAACCAGTAGTGGTCATCAGCAGCATGCCGATAACCGATGCAAAAGCAATGTTCTTGATACGCATAAAGTGGGATGTCTTGATTTGTTGGCAAAGTTACTAAAAAAAATCGCAATAACATAGAAGTTGGCCAGACTTTTTGGGAAATAAAGTTAAAACCACTAAGATTTCCATATTTTATTGTTACCTTTGCACCCGATATGATACAACAGCCACTGGTCAGTTTTATTTTGACGTGTTACAACCTTCCTCTGGACATGCTGTGCGCATGTATAGACAGCATCCTCAGACTCTCGCTGCGTTCGGAAGAGCGGGAGATCATTGTCGTTGACGATGGGTCGGATGTCAGTCCAATCAACAATCTGCTCCGATATGGCGACGAAATCATCTATGTACGACAGAAGAACGGCGGCGTCAGCACTGCCCGTAACACAGGCATGGAGATGGCTAAGGGAAAGTATTTCCAGTTCGTCGACGGTGACGACACGCTGCTCCAGGTACCTTACGATCACTGCCTCGACATCATCCGCAACCATCAGGATGCCGACATAGTGATGTTCGACTTCACCAACGACTCCCAAGAATCCCAGACTACCTTTGCGGCACCCGCCAAGAAGAGCGGTATAGAACTGATGCGCACGGAGAACCTACGCGGCTCGGCCTGCTGCTATATCTTCCGCCAGACTGTTAGAAGCCAGTTGTCGTTCACACCAGGCATCGAATACGGCGAGGACGAGGAGTTTACACCACAATTGCTAATCCGTGCCGAAACCATATACATTACTGATGCGAAGGCCTATTATTACCGCGAGCGCCAGACGTCAGCCGTCCACCAGCAGACTGCAGAGCGTATCGACAAGCGCCTGGCAGACCACATGACCGTCATCCTCCATTTGAATGAGCTCGCTGACAGAAGCCCATACGCTGAGCGACTGGCCCTGCAACGACGCGTGGCCCAACTGACGATGGACCATATCTACAACACCATCGTCCTGACACGGTCGGAAGAAAGGCTTAACGATACCTTAGAAGCCTTGCGCCAACATAACCTCTTTCCCCTGCCAAACCGCGATTACACGACAAAATACACGTGGTTCCGCAGAATGACCAACAGCAGTCTGGGACGGAAGTTGCTGCTGACCACACTGCCCATCATGAAAAAGGAACGATGAAGATACTTTTATTAGGAGAATACAGCAATCTGCACGCCACCTTGGCCGAAGGCTTGCGAAAACTCGGACACGAGGTGCTCGTCGTCTCCGACGGCACCTATATCTATGATTACAAGCGCGATATCTCGCTTTCCCGTAAAGGGAAGGGGGCATGGTCTGCTTTTAAATATATGTGCAAACTGTTGGTCACGTTACCTCGTCTGAAAGGCTTCGATGTGGTACAGCTCATCAATCCTGACTGTTTCGCCCTGAAGGCGGAGAGACAGTTCGCACTCTATCGCTACCTGCGGCGGCACAACAAAGTGATGGTACTCGGATCGTTCGGCAACGACTGGCAGTGGGTGGAATGCGGACTGAACCGCAGGCTATTCCGCTACGGCGATTTCAATGTCGGCGACCATCTTCGTACCAACGCCTATACACAGCAGGTCATCAAAGAGTGGCTTCATTCGACAAAGGGTGAGCTCAGCCGCTACATCGCCGCCGACTGCGATGCCATCGTTACCTGTCTCTACGAATACCAATTGATCTATCAGGATGACTATCCCAATAAGACCACTTTTATCCCTCTGCCCATCGTACCAAAGACCATCAGTCCAGATAGCCTTGAGCGTACATCACCCTACCCCGTCAAGTTCTTCCTTGGCATCAAACGAATACTGATGGAGTTCAGAGGAACTGACATCTTTTACGACGCCTTGCAGCGCATCAAGAAGGACTATCCAGACAAGTGTGAGGTCACCATCGTGGAAGATCTGCCGTTCAGGGAGTACGAAAAACGCATGAACGGTCAGGATTTCATCCTCGACCAGGCCTATTCCTATACGCCTGCCATGAACGCCCTTGAGGCCATGAGCAAGGGTGTCGTCTGCATTGGTGGCGGCGAACCAGAGAACTACGAAATCATCGGAGAAAAGGAGTTGCATCCCATCATCAACATCCTGCCCGACAGGGAAAACGTCTATCAGGCACTCGTCGGCATCATCTCACATCCAGAAGAGATAACGCGGCTCAAGAAAGAAAGCATCGAATATGTCAGCAGGCATCACGACTACGTCAAAGTGGCCCGCCGTTATGAAGCACTTTATCAAAAACTTCTGTCAGGCGCTTCCCAATAACCTCTGCCGAAGCCAACCGCCTGACAGCATCTGAGACAGCCTTCCCGTCAAAGTCTGTCCTTTCCGTCTCCCTTCGCATCGCGTCAAACAACGCCCGAACATCATCTATGGGTACAATTGTACAACCACCTTCGATGCGCAGACTCTTTGGCACGCATTCCGTAGCGACCACGGGAATACCTGTGCTCATTGCCTCCAACAAAGCCAAAGGCTGCACTTCACTTCGGCTTGCAAGCACCAGAGAATCAGAATGATACAACAATTCTCTTACAGCATCCTTTGAAAGCAATCCATGAGTAACGACACCCTCTGAAAGCAGTTTCCGACAATCAGCAGAATCCGTGCCTCGTCCAGCGATGTGCAACTCGACATCCAGTCCAGAGGCACGCAGTTGGCGGAAGGCTGACAGCAAGATATCATACCCCTTCAATGCCCAGAAATTGGCTAGGCAACAGAAACGAAACGGGCGTCCATCAAGTGGCAGACGCTGCCGATAACGGAAATAGTCCACATCGATGGTATTCGATACCGCCTGCCAGCGATAGTCCTTGCCGAAATAACAGGCAATATTCTCCACCAACTCCTCAGACACAGGAATGACCATATCTGCCCCCTCATATGCCTCGCGCAGCAAAGGAATCTGCCATGCATCGCTGGGCGCAGGGCCGAACTCTTTCTCAAATACCAGTCTGGAGAGATGCTCCGTCACCACATAAGGAATCTGGTGCTTCCTACTCATCTGCATTGCTGCATAGCCCGCCCACTTCGAACAATGGGCGTGCAGGATATCAGGATGCCCATAACGGGTAACATAGTCCTCAAACATCTCACATACAATCTTCACCCATCTCTTCACATTCCATCGAACCATCATGGGGATTCCACGCTGGAACGACTGGCAGACGGTGATGCCGTCTTGCTGATGTTCATAACGGCTGAATGGCAGTGAGAGAAAACCCTTAGGTCCAATAGTGATACCCAACTGCACATTGCTGAGTATACGCACCTCATGGCCAACTGCTTTCAGAGCCTTAGCCTGGTCGAGACAGAACTCACCACCATAGGGCGTGAAGAACGACGGAATCTCAAGGATGTGCATGATTGAGAGATAAGAGATAAAAAGAAGCGCGATGTCTCCTTAATGGAAACACCGCACTTGTCCGGTAATCATAATTACTAATTTCCAATTACTAATTATCCATTACATTACGCCTCAGCAGGAGCTTCAGCGGGAGCCTCGGCAGCAGCAGCCTCAGCGGCCTTTGCAGCTTCTGCTTCTGCCTTAGCGGCAGCCTCAGCAGCCTTCTTGTCGGCAACCTTCTTGGCGATGGCCTCGTTGACAGCCTTCTCTGCCTTCAGAGCATTGGCGGCAGCATCTTTCTTAGCCTTAGCCTCTGCCTCTGCGATCTTAGTCAGACCATTCTGCTTGTCAGCCTTCCAAGCCTCAAACTTCTTCTGGGCAGAAGCCTCGTCGAAAGCGCCCTTCTTCACGCCACCTTTCAGGTGCTTCATCAGGTACACGCCCTCACGGCTTAGGATGTTACGTACGGTGTCTGTAGGCTGAGCACCAACCTCAACCCAATACAGTGCACGCTCGAAATTCAAGTCTACTGTGGCAGGATTGGTGTTGGGATTGTAAGTACCAATCTTCTCAGTAAAACGACCATCACGTGGTGCACGAGCGTCGGCGATAACGATGCTGTAGAAGGCGTAGCCCTTACGGCCGCCGCGCTGCAATCTGATTTTTGTTGCCATAATTTAATGCTTAATCTTTAATTTTTTAATGTTATAAATTTGAATTTCATGCTCTTAACTCGTAAAAGCGGGTGCAAAGGTACAACAATTCCTGCTTATATAGGCATACACACATATACTATTTATTGTTTTTTAACCATCTTCACAAGAAAAGAGGCTGTTACCTAAGGATCTTGGTGACAGTTCCATCGGCTTGACGGCTGATATAAATCCTGCCAGGCTTAAGGGTCTTGACCTGGCGACCGTCGAGTGTAAAGTAAGCAGCTGGCTGGTTAGTGGTCGACTGCAGACTGTGGATGCCAGTAGCGCTGCTCTTCACATTGACCACATAGCCCGTCAAGTCCGACATGTCTGAACCTATAGCAGTAACAGTGCATGCATAGTGGTCGTCGACGACCTTTACATCCTTCATCGCATGAGCAGCCTTACCGTCGATGACTACCTCAATGTCATCAGCCGTGATGGCTTCGTTGAGTTCCATCTCATAGGCAGTCTTGTCTGAGCTGAAGTCAGGCACATCCTGACCTTTGATCTTCAGACCAGTCACCTTGGCATTGTAGACGAACTCTATGTCGTCGAGCAACACTTCGTCGTTGGCACTTCCCTGTCCAGGATCAGCATTGGTGGAAACGGTAATCAGTACAGCCTTAGGATCAACTGCGTTCTCTGTATACACAAAAGGAGCCGCGATTCGAATCCATTCACCGTTGGTGGTGGCTATCTCATTGTTCTTGGCCTTTGCCACAACATTGGTGTAAGCCTTGTCCTCTGGATCCTGATAGTAGGTGCCGTCTGTAATCACAGCACTAATGGTGGCATAAGGATGCGCGCTGTTGGGTGTACCCTGATTGAACTTCACCCAGGCAACGACAGAGTCAGGACGCGAATACAGGGGGATGTAAAAGGGATCACCGTTGCCGTCGACGTCTGTAAGGCTCATGTCGAGGTAGGCATTGTTCGCAGGATCAATGGCTGACATAGCTCCAGCATTCATGCGCCCTGTAGTCATCGTACCATTGGCAACGATGCCAAAGATGGAGGTGGCGAAGATGCGTGCGCTGGCCTCACCAGAGTGAGCATCCTCGGACATCTCGATATGATGGCCGGCTAAGGCAGCCATGAGGCCACTCGCACTCTCGAACGAATGCCAACCGTTGGGTTCAACAAATTCTCCAGTAGAGGTGTGCCATGCCTCAAAGCCAGGGTTGGGCATCTGATAGCCACTGCCGATGGCCACCTGGATCAATTGTCCCATCTCCTTCAGCAGGTCGATGTCGAGATAGCAGCGCAGATGGTCACCTTCGATCTTTCCGCGCAGTTGCACATTGACAGGGGGCAACATGCTGGCCATCCAGATGGGTATGTTGGGGTCGTCGCCATTCGTGATAGTCACTTGGTCTGCAGTGACAAGCAGTGTGGCACTACCATCCTGATAGGGCTTGATTCCCTTCAGTTCCACATTACCCACACCCATAGGACCGTTCTCGCTCTGAAGTACGAAGTTCTTCAGGTTGATGTCATACAGTCCGTCGTTTTCAACGACACTGAAGTTTCCCATTTGTTCAGACGACATGCCGTTGACGATGACCGTTACAGGAACGTTGTAATCCGTTGCGCGGACAGCGATGGCCGTCATAGCGACCAACAATAGAGTAAACAATTTTTTCATACGCTTTAATTGTGTTGATTATTACCTTAGTTTAAATTAAATTTATCAGTTGATTCTGTAGAACAGGCCTATCGTTCCATAGATGGGATAGAGTGTCTGTTCCACTGTCTTGAAGTCGCTGTGGTGGATGCCGCTGAGACCCCAAGACAAATCGGCAGACAAGCCCAGCTTGCGGCAGAAGGCCCAGTCGATGCCTACGGATATACCTATCTGACAGGTACGCATATCGTCGCCGAAGTCGTAGGTGGCCCATTCGCCTTCCTCACAGCCCATTACCACCTTGACACCCGTCGGATCGTCCTTGCGCAGATAGCCGTCGGAGGCTATGCCATAGAAGTCCTTACAGAGCAGCAGCGACAGGTAGGGGCCAGCTTTCAGCTGCACCTTCTGGCTGAGTTCACAAGTCATCTGCAGGGGGATAGTGAGCATGCGCTGGCGAACTTTCTGCCACACGTGACCTGTATAGAGGCCTTCCAACTCGTCTTCATCCATCCTTACTTTCATATGATAGCCCTTGGTGGTCACCTCACCGTCCATGTCCTTGATCTCGTAATGCAGGGCTGCCTGCAGTCCGAACTTCTCCGACAGTGGATACATGACATCGGCTCCCACCATGAAATTGGGTGTCAGCCTGAACGATTCGATGCTACGGATAGTGGCTGGTATGCCTATGGGAGCCGTTGCGCCGATGCTGTAGCCCACACGTGCCTTCACCTGCAGTTTCCCAATGCCTGTCTGCGCTGTGACGGGCTGCGCCGCAAGCATTGACAGACAGATAATCGCCAATGATATGTATGTCAGTCTTTTCATTCCTCTTTCCTCATTCACCAATAAAAGTGATTTCCACCTTATCTACATATAGTGTGCTGCCTACAGACCCCTCGAAAGTGTCTCCCGTCTTACTCGACGAGAATACCAGCGCGAGATTGTAGCCGCGGTTGGTCAGCAAGGCTGTATCGACGTCGGCACCCTCGAAGGTCATCTCAAACTTCTTCCATTCGCTGGTGGCAGGCAGTGAGGCCACCTGTGCCTTGCGCACGATATAGGGGCTCGAGAGCACGTCGTCGCCGTGGAGCATCACCTCGTTGCCCTGAGCGTCGTGGTTCACATAGAGTACGGAGTAGATGCTGGGCTCGTCGATGCGACCAGACACTTCCTTGGCATCCTTGTCTGTGAACGTCTCGCCTGGGCTGTACTTGTAGTAGCCCGTTATCTTTATCGGCTCCTTGGTGTAGGGGATTCCCATCTGGGTGGTCATCAGTGTGTTCGTCAGCGCATACTTGCTGTCGAAGGCACCCAAGAAGAAGTTGCCGGCTGCGATGGGTTTCTTGAATGTCTTGCCCCATGAACCTGTTGAGCGCGTGGTCAGTTTGATGCAGTAGCCGTCGACACCATCCTTATCAGGCACGGTGGGATAGTCTGTGGCAGCAGCGTTAGGACTGGCAATCATGAAACCCTCGTTGCCTGAAGCCCAGATATAGTCTTTCCTTCCGTCATCATATGGGTTATACCATACATAGTATTTGCCGTTTGCGCTCAGCTCGAAGTTCTCGAAGTCATAACAGTTGCTGGGCAACTTGGCCTCGCGAAACTCTACGGTATAGGTGCGGTGCCACTGGCCGTCCTCCGATGTCACGGTATAGGCGACGGGACCCTTGCTGAAGTCCTGCGCGCTACCGCTGGCAGGCGAAATGGTGGCTCCCTCAGTGAGTTTGAAGTGTACGGGCATAGCAGGCAGATCAGCAAGCTGACGGATGGTGAACGTCAGCTTTTCTGTGCTTGAAGGCACATCGCCGATGCGCATATCCGTATTCTGGATGAAGTACTGGGCCATCTGGTCGCCTTCGACCCATGCTTCAAGAATATCGCATTCCATGTTCTTGGGCTCATCCTTGATGCACGAAGTGAGAAGCATCGCAGACAAGAGCATGACAAATGGAAACGGGTGTCTCATATCTGATAAATACATAAAAGAATCTTTTCACACATTTTACAATGCAAAGTTACGATTTTATTATCAAATCGCCAAACAATTGCGTATTTTTTTTCCACTGACTGTCTATACGAACTAACGGATGATCCTGATGTACTCCTCATAAGTGATGAACCGTCCGCCCATCGTACGAAGGTGTGGTGTCTCAAACTGGCAGTCGATAAGCTTGCCGCCAAGCGACTCGAACATACGTGCCAGGTGGATCAATGCCAGCTTCGAGGCACTCGGCACCAGCGAGAACATGCTCTCGCCGAAGAACGACGTACCCAGGTTCACACCGTAAAGGCCTCCCACCAGGCGCTCTTCCTCCCAGACCTCCACACTCGCCGCAAAGCCCTGCCGATGCAGTTCCGTATACGCCTTGATGATGTCTGGGCCCAGCCAGGCACCCTCTTCCTCGTTACGAGACTGGGCAGTGGCACAGCCTCGTATCACCCCGTCAAAGTCTTTGTTGATGGTGAGGCGATAACAATTCTTCTTCATCAGCTGCCGCATGGAGTGGCTGACGTGGATCTCATGGGGGAAGATGACGAAACGCTGTAGCGGACAATACCACATGGGCTCCTTTCGATGAAACGAATACCATGGGAAGAAGCCGTAGGAGTAAGCGAGTATCAGTCTGTCTACGCTCAGGTCGCCACCCACGGCTACCAATCCGTCTTCCTCGCCAAAGTGGGGATCAGGAAACCAGAGGTTATTGTCTAATTGAAATACCATTGTTATACACAATCTCAATATGGCCTCCCTGTTTCAGCGAGCCGAAGAGGATCTCGCGCATCAGCAAGGGTTTCAGCCGCTGGGCGATGACACGATCCATCTCACGGGCTCCGTATTCACGTGTGAAACCTTCGTCGAGCAGCGCAGCAAACGCCTCGTCGCTCAGGGTCATCACAACCTGCTTTGCCGTCAGTTTCTCCTGCAGCTCTCCCAGTTTCTTCTTCAGTATCAGCGTGGCCATCTCGCGATCCATGTCGTTGAATACCACCGTCCCTGTCAGGCGGTTGATAAACTCTGGCTTAAACGTCTTCTTCACCTGTTTCAGCATCGCCTCGCCACGCGACACCTTGCCCGTAAAGCCGATATTCGCCTGTGCGGCATACTGCGCCCCTGCATTCGAGGTCATGATGAGGATCACGTTGCGGAAGTCGGCCTTGCGACCCTTGTTGTCCGTCAGACGGGCATAGTCCATCACCTGCAGCAGGATGTTGTAGATGTCCTGATGCGCCTTCTCTATCTCGTCGAGCAGCAGCACGCAGTTGGGTGTCTTGCGGATGGCGTCCGTCAGCAGACCGCCGTCCTCATAGCCCACATAGCCTGCTGGCGAGCCGATGAGCTTCGCCACGGTGTGCTTCTCTGTGTACTCACTCATGTCGAATCGCAACAGCGTGATACCCAGTTCCTTTGCTAGCACGCGCGCCACTTCCGTCTTGCCCACGCCCGTAGGCCCCACGAACAACAGCGAGGCCAGCGGCTTGTTGTCATCCAGCAGACCTGCCTTCGACAGCTGTACCGCCTCCACCACCTGACGGATGGCTTCGTCCTGACCGTATATCTTCGCCAGCAGCCTTGGTGCAAGTGTCTCCAGCTGCGAGTTGTCGTCGTCCTGCTTCATCGCCATCGCATCCACCTTGCACGTCTTCGCCAGCACGTCTGCGATGTCGGAAGACGTTATTAACTGAGAACTGAGAGGTGAGAACTGAGAGGTATGATTACCTGGCAAGCCGCTCTTTTCATCCTGAGAGTTTCCGCCATTATTGCCGCCCTGAGAGTAATCACACCTCTCAGTTCTCAGTTCTAAGTTCTCAGTTCTCATTTCCTTTGCCGCTCCTGCCTCGTCGATGAGGTCGATGGCCTTGTCTGGCAGGAAACGGTCGTTCACGAACTTATAGCTTGCATCGACGGCATAGTCGAGAGCCGCCTCGTCGTAGGTCACGCCGTGGAACTGCTCATACTGCTCCTTCAGCTGGCGCAGGATGTGCTTCGTCTCTTCTGGCGTAGGCTCTGGGATGTCTATCTGCTGGAAGCGCCTCACCAGCCCCTTCGAGCGCGAGAAGTGACGGTTGTACTCCTCGTATGTCGTCGAGCCGATGAATCGGATGGAGCCAGACTCCAGATAGGGCTTCAGCATGTTCGATGCGTCCATCGCCCCCTCGCCCGTCGCACCAGCGCCTACCAGCGTGTGTATCTCGTCGATATAGACGATGTTCTTGTCGCTCTCCTCCTGTATGCCGTCCATGATCTGCTTGATGCGGTTCTCGAAGTCGCCGCGATACTGTGTGCCTGCCAACAGCGTGCCGATGTCGAGCTGGTAGATGCGGCTGCCCTTCAGGCGCTCTGGCACCCTACCCTCTTCTACCATCCTCGCCAGTCCCCACACGAGGGCGGTCTTGCCCACGCCAGGCTCACCCACATGCAGCGGATTGTTCTTGTCGCGCCGACAGAGCACCTGGATGGTTCTTTCCAGCTCCTGCTCACGGCCTATCAGCGGGTTGTGCTTCTGGTAGTGCTCGTTCATGCAGGTCACCAGCCGCCGCCAGGCTGCCTCGTGATGCCCTTCGCCTGTCTCTTCCTCCAGATGGTCGTCGAACTCGTAGGAGCTTATCAGCTCACTCATGAAGTTGCTCTCACTGTCGCCCAATGCGTCTTTCAGCAGATAGCAGGCCCACGACTCCTTCAGATGGAGGAGTCCCATCACGAGGTGAGGCAGATCCAGCGCCTTCGCACTGCTGTTCACCACCTGCTGACAGGCGAAATCGATCAACTGCCCCATCTGCACTGAGGGCTCTGGTTCATATTCACGATCCTCTGGCACCGTCTCAACGTCCTCCAACTTCTCTTCCAGCCGCTCCACGAACTCTTCTGGCGAATAGAAGATGTTCAGCGTCTTGTTGAAGTTGAACTCGTCCGTCAGCACAAACAACAAGTGCTCAGGCATCACGAACTCATGCCTGTATTCCTTACAGCACTCCCACGTCTCTTTCAGAATCTGGGAAGCCCGTTCCGACTGTATGATCTCTGCCATTCTAATCCTTCAATTTTGATGTTTCACATCGAGCTCGCTTCCGCGACCTTCAATTTTCAATTTTAACTTCGTTGACTTTTGTCGCGACTCGGCCTAATTGATGCGAGCATCATTCGGCTCTCACTGCTCCAAAAGTTCAATCTTCTCACTCCTTCTCCGGCTCCACCGTCAGCCTCAGCGGAAAACCTGCCTCACGAGCCATGCTCGTTGCCTTTCGCGCCTTCGACACGGCCACATCGTAGCTATAGATTCCCACCACCGCCTTGTCGGAGTGGTGCACCTTCAGCATCAGCGCCTCGGCCTCAGCCTCGCTCTTGAGAAACACCTGTACCAGTATCGTCACCACGAACTCCATCGTCGTGAAGTCGTCGTTATAGATGGTCACCTTATAGCGCCTCGGCTCCTTGAGGCCTGTCCGTTGCCGCTCTCGTGTTGCTGATTGTTCTTTTGCCATAACCTTATTATAATATGCTGTGCAAAGTTATACATTTTTCTGATAATAAACGATTCTGCCCACAACTTTTTGTCGCCGCGCATCATTTTATACACGAAAAAGAGCCCGCCGACGATGGCATGCTCTTCTTTTTACGCATGAATGAGCGCGATCAGAGGGACAGGTCATTGATCTTTTTTTCATAAAAACTTGCGAATTACATTATTTATATGTATCTTTGCAGCGTTTTTGTAGAATCTTTAAATTTAGTATTATTCCAAGAAAGCCAAGAGAATCAAGCGGAACAGGCATCTATCATGTGATGCTGCGCGGTATTAACCGTCAGGACTTTTTTGATGATACCGAAGACTACTGGACTTTCATCAAAATGATGTCAGCGGTTCCTTGTTACATCTACGCCTATTGCCTGATGCCCAATCATGTCCATCTGTTGATTGCCGAAAAGAGTTTGAAAGTGGGTGAGGTAGTGAAATCCATCGCTTCATGCTATGTGCTATATTACAACAAGAAATATGCCGTATAGGTCATCTCCTTCAGGATCGTTTCAAGAGCGAGCCATGTAATGACTCTGGTTATTTCCTGACACTTTTCCGCTATATCCATCAGAATCCCGTAAAGGCTGGATTGACAAAGGCAGCAAAAGATTATATGTTTAGCAGTTGGGGTAACGATTATCTGGGCCAGGCATTACAACGGGCATGCCATATTGAGCCTGTCATCAAGAGATACGGTATTGATGAATTGACAGCCTGGGTTGACAT
>Ga0310691_10000127_pt1 | contig 148521 bp, 133 predicted proteins | sample 176DNAGHGlowgp2_FD_203887 | JGI IMG/M metagenome (GOLD analysis project Ga0310691, IMG submission 203887) | Sheep rumen microbial communities from Palmerston North, Manawatu-Wanganui, New Zealand - 1766 DNA GHGlow gp2 (v2) (version 2) | ecosystem: Host-associated > Mammals > Digestive system...
GAATTAAAAAGTAATCCTGAAAAATATGTTTGTTTATTAGGTGATTTAAATATAGGTAATACAACAGTATATTCAAAGCTAAAATTTGTTAGTGGATCAGTGACTTCGACTGGTATTAGAACGATGAATGGATTACCTAATCTAGAATATATTGGTGTTAGTGGCGGGTTTAACCATTTAGACAATACAGTTGGTTTAGAAAAATTAATAGCAGTTGGTGGAAATCTATATCTAGATAATGCCATTAATGCTGAAGGGTTAGTTTCATTAACGAGCGTTTTTGGTAATTTTGATATTACTACTGCCAAAAGCATTGGCTCTGTTCTAAACAATCTATGCTATATTGGTGGCATTCTTCATTTAGATAATTTAAAAGATTTAAAAGGATTAGAGAATCTACGTTGTGTCCTAGGAGATATCTATATTAATCAAGATGCCTCGCTAGGTGATTTAAAACATTTAGAATATGTTGGTGGATTTGCCTCTAATGGACGAGTTAAAGTCTCTAATCTACCACTTAAAACTAAAATTAAATTATTAAAAAAATAGGTGATAATATGAAAAGAATAGAGATTCCAATAACCAAAAGAATGGAGATTTCAATAACCAAAAGAACAAATATATTTGAAATTGTTCCCGTCAATACTTTATTACATAAATTTAATAATAATATAGAATTATCTAAAGAAGATTTAATTAGCCTATATGATATTTATAATGTTATTAGACACAATTTAACCAAAGAAGATAAAAATATATTATCAGAAATACTATCACATAGAAACATAAAAAATGATATGGCTATGATATTTGATTGTGATCCTTCTAGTGTAACCGATAGTATTGATGAATTAGAAGCAGAACCAGATAAATATGTTGTCTTACTAAATAATTTGAGAATTGACGATAAGAATATTGATAATGTATATCCTAAACTAAGATATATTAGTGGAAATTGCGAAGCTCCTTTTATTGAAGAAATTAATAATCGTTTTCCAGCACTTGAATCAATCGGATCACACGCTTCATTTAGAAACATAATAACTTCTGAAGGTTTAGAAAACTTAAGGTCAATTGGTGGTGGAGCAATGTTTGGTTCATTATTAAATGCTACTGGATTAGTTAATTTAGAATATATTGGTGATTTTGCACTTTTTAATAGCCTCGTAGATTCACAAGGCTTAGAAAATTTGAAATATATCGGAGGAAATGCCTATTTTAATAGAATAAATGATACATATGGATTACAAAGCTTACTATATCTTGGAGGCGAAAGTTTCTTTAATCCATCAATAAATCAAACATCACTTGAAGCTCTTAGAGTTAGATTAAACATTGATAGCTATCATAGGAAAAAGGTGAAATAAATGAAAAGAGTAGAAATTTCTATAACTAAAGGTTATAAAGCAACTAATGATATCGATCGACTAATCAAAACAACTAATCATAGTATAGGCAAGCCAAGTTTTGTTAGTGACATTACTATAGAAAAGTTGGTAAGTAAATTAAAACAAAATATAGCTTTATTGAAAGAAGAATTAATCTATGCTTATGATATTTACAATACTAGATGGATTAGTGATATGTATACTAAATATGATTTTAATAAAGGTGATTGGAAAGATGGTATGAGAATAACGACTTTTTTCCCAAGCGGCACATGGGTATATTCATTGGGTGAACTTGCCGATATAAAATTTATAAATGATATATTAGACCATACCACCATGACTGATTTGGCATATATCTTTGATTGTGATGTATCACAAATAGCTACTTCTGAGATGATACTTAGAAGAAATCCAGAGAAATATGTCATTTTACTAGATGGTTTAGAAAATATTAGTGAATGTCCTAACTTAAAATATGTTTTTGGTAATGTTATCTTACCAGATTGTTCAAAAGTCAATTTGCCTAAACTAGAAGCTATTAGAGATCATGCTAACTTTCATAATTTGTCCTCTGATCTTGGATTAAATAATTTAAGAAGTGTTGGACTAAGTGCCGACTTTAGTAGTCTATATTACGCTACTGGCTTAATTAATTTAGAATCGATTGTCACCGATGCTTCATTTTATAATATTGTTGTTTCGAATGGCTTAAATAACCTTAAATTTGTTGGACATGACGCATTATTCAATAATTTGACATTAGGAACAAATTTAACAAATTTAAGAATTATTGGAAGAAAGGCATATTTTGATAAATTACAAAAAATAGACGGTTTAGAAAATCTTGAAGACATTGGTGAATTAGGAAATATCGATAGTCTAAGTGAATACGATGCAATAAAATTAAAAAGTAAAGTTAGAAAGTTAACTAAGGACTGATAATATGAAAAGAGTTGAAGTAAAAGTAATTAATAAAAGTAGTAATGGTAATATTGATAGTTTGATAGGAGAAGCTAAAACTTTATTAACAAATGGCAGTAAGAATAATGAGGTATGTAACAATCAAGAATTTAGAATAAAAAGAATTAATATTACTATTAACATGGATTCAATATATCAAAAACACATTAATAATAAACCGCTTACCAAAGAAGAATTAATATATTTATATGATCTTTGTAATGATTTAAGTGAAGAAGAAAAGAGTAAAGGTCGTAGTACTATTTTAAGTAAGCGTAATAAAAAAGCCGATTTAGCAATTATCTTTGATTGTACAGTTGACCAAATATTTGCTAGTCAAGTATATTTAAAAAATAGCGATGAAAATCGTCAAAAATGTGTCGTGCTATTAGATGATTTAACATTAAATTGGGGCATATCTGACGAGACAAATTATGGTAACCTTAAATATGTTAGTGGGGACTTAAGATATGGTGGTCAACCTGGTTACGGAGAAAAAGTTTATAATGTCTTAAATAGTTTAGAAATCATCGGTGGCAATGCTTATTTTAGTACAGCAAAATCAATAAATTCTTTAACTAATTTAAGATATATTGGTAGGGATGCTTACTTCTGTGACTTGCAAAATGCTACTTGTCTAATAAGTTTAAGAAAAATAGGTCATGATGCTAACTTTGATAAATTGAAATTATCGACAGGATTAGATAATTTAGAGATGATTGGTGGCGATGCCGTATTTTCAAGTCTAACAAGTGCCAAGAATTTAACAAAATTAGAAAGAGTAGAAGAGGAATTATATATGCCATCTTTGAAAGAATCACATGGGTTAGAAAAACTATCATTTATTGGAAGATACGCCGAATTTGAAAATCTAATTGATGCCAGTGGTTTATGTCGTTTAGAAGAAATACATGAAGAAGCATATTTTAATAAATTAGTATCTTCAAAAGGATTAGGAAAACTTAAATATATTGGAAGAAAGGCATATTTTAATTCTTTAAAGGATGCTAGTCATTTAAGTAGTCTTGAAAGAATAGATGGACCGGCACACTTTGATAGTTTAGTAAGTAGTAAAGGTTTAGATAATTTAAACCATATTGGTTCCGCCGATTTTTCTAGTTTAATCGATGCTAGTTATTTAAATAATTTAGAATATATTGGTGGAATTGCTGATTTTTCTAGTCTAACATCTTCAAAGGGATTGGAAAAATTAAAAATTATTGGATTTGATGCTAAATTTCCAAATTTAATCGATGCAAGCAGTTTATATAATCTAGAAAGAATAGATGGTAATTGTTATTTTGATAAATTAACTGATTATAGTGATTTTATATCACTTAAACAAGTAGGTAAAAGAGTCATTAAAAGTTGGGATGAACGATATAAACCAACTGAACAAACAAAGACACTTATTAAGAAGTTAAATATTTAAAGACAGGTGATAATATGAAAAGAATCAATATTCAGGTTACTGAAAAAGGAAATAATCAAGATAATACATTAACAAAAAAAAAGTATTCTTCTAATAATAGTCACTCATTAAAAGACATCTTAAAATTTGATGAAGAAGAATTAAAAAGTATTACCATTGATAGTATATATAAAAAACTAAGTGACAATTGGCATGAATTAAGTAGAACAGAAATAATGTACTTGTATAACATCTATAATTTAAGATTACTTTGTGATATGCAAACCAAATATTTTTATTATAAAAACACTTGGTATAGTGATATTTGGATGAGCAATTCTTCTGTTGATCACATAACAGGCGTGTGGAGATATAAAGAAACTGAAACATATAGTTTAACATCAATTCAAAAACTTTTGCATAATAATCCTCATATTATAAGAAGACATCTTGCTAATTTTTATAACTGTTCATCCAATTCCATTGCAATGAATGAACAAGTATTTAAACTTAATCCTGAAAAACATGTTTGCTTATTTGATAACTTACATATAACTGATTCAAATGCCTCATACCCGAATCTCAAATTTGTTAGTGGCAATGTTGATTTAAAATCCAATAATAAAACTAGCAGTATTCCCAAACTAGAATATATTGGTGGTAATGCTTATTTTGGATATCTAGAAAATACGGTTGGTTTAGAAAACCTTATAGCTGTAGGAGAGCAACTGCATCTAAGCATGGCTACTGATGTCAGCAACTTATATTCTTTAACTAGTGTTGGTGATATATTTGCCATTTCCAATGCTAATAGTGTTAATTTTGCTTTATATAACTTATGTTTTGTTGGTGGCTCTGCCTGCTTAGATAATCTCAAAGATTTAGAAGCACTAGAAAATCTACGTTGTGTCATAAAAGATATCTACATTCCAGAAAACAAATCATTAGCTGATTTAAAGTCATTAGAATACGTTGGTGGCGATGTCTATCAAGGCAAAGTTAAAACTAAAATAAGGTGATAAGATGAAACGTATCAAAATATCGATGTATCAAGAAAACAGCCAAGAACAAACAGATAATTCAACAAGCATCAATACTCTAGATGATGCTGATATCAAATTAAAAGATATAATCAAAAAAATAACTAATAAATCAGGTTTAACTAAACGTGAATTAATTTATTTATATGATATATATAATACTAGATGGTTAAAAAATATGTATACCAAATATGATTTTACGAATGGTTGCTGGTCAAGTAAATTTATTAGTACAAGCTATGATCCAACTGGTGATTGGATTTTCAAGAGTAACGAATGGGCCACTATCAAAGAAATTAATGATATTATGGAAGAAAATTACTTTCGTAATTTAGGATTTATTTTTGATTGTGAAGAAAAGCAAATTGCTAGAAGACAAAGTATATTATTATCTGATCCAAATAGATATGTTATCTTATTAGATAATTTAACCAAAGAAGGAACATATAGTAATTTGAAATATATTGCCGGCAATGTCATTTTACCAAATGCTACCGATGTATTTTTACCTAGTTTAGAAGCCGTTACTTATCATGTTATCTTTAGTAGTCTTAGTTTTGCAGATGGCCTAAAAAATCTAAGAAGTATTGGTGGTAATGCTGATTTTTCAAACTTACTAAGCCCTAAAGGATTAAGTAGTTTAGAATCAATCATCGGTGATGCTATTTTCCCTAAAATTGACACTACCATCGGTTTAAATAATCTGAAAGTAATTGGTGGCGATGCTGATTTTAGTGAAATACCAAGGGCCAATTATTTAAATAGTCTAAGAATAATTGGCGGTAGAGCTAATTTTCATCAATTATACTATTTAGATGAATTAAAAAATATATCTTATATTGGTGAATTATGTGAAACACCACACTTAACTTTAACTGAGAAAGAAACATTAAGATCTAAAACTAGAAAACTAGTAAAGGAGTAGCATATGAAAAGAATCAATATTACAATTTCTAAAGATAATGATAATAAATCAAATGTATCGATAGAAAATAGTAAAAGTGATAAATCTATATTTGACAGTGTTGTAGAACCACAAGTTTTATGTGATAAATATAACGCTATGGAACCATTTACCAAAGAAGATTTAATTAGTTTATATGATATTTATAATGTTAGAAGCTTATCACCATTATCTTATGCATCATTAGAATATATAACAATAGAAGAAATCAAAAGTAAAAGAAATATTTATGACGATATGGCTACTATTTTTGACTGTGATAAAGAGCAAATTGCTAACCATGCTAATGAATTAAATAAAGATCCAAGTAGATATGTTGTATTACTCCATAGTCTTGATGTCGACATAATTGATATACCAATATATTCTAAATTAAGATATATTGCTGGTTCTTGTTACCTACAACATGAAAAAAGCGTCGAAGGAAAAATTCCCGTTCTTGAATCAATTACTGGCAATGCATTATTTGAATTGTTAGAGAGTTCTAGCGGGTTAGAGAGTTTAAGAACTATTGGTGGTTATGCCTTTTTTCACAGACTAAAAGAAGCCACTGGTTTATGCAATTTAGAATTAATTGGTAGTAATATATATTTTTCAAGGCTAATCGATGCAACCGGTCTAGAAAGACTAAAATATATTTGTAGTGGAAATGGTGAAGTCTATTTTAATGAATTAACAACATCAAAAGGTCTAGATAATTTAAAAAAAATATTTGGTGATGCTAATTTTCCTAATTTACTTGAGGCAACTCATTTAACTAGTTTGGAATCAATTTATGGAAATGCCAAATTCAATGCCTTAAAAAGTTCAATTGGTCTAGAAAAATTACTTTTGTTAGGTGGTTATGCCGAATTTGGGGAATTAAGAGATATAAGCGGTTTATCAAATATAGCATATTTAGATTTTGAAAAAAGTAGTTTTCCCAATTTATCATCCCACGATAGAGACAAAATAAAAAGCAAAGTAAGGAAGTTGAGAAAAAAGTGAAAAGAATCAATATTCAAATTCCAAATAAACAAGATACTGGTAGTAAAAATATTTCTAATGAAGCAAGAGATAATGCAACTCTTTTAAAGAGTATTAAAGAAAAATACCAAAATAATGATGATAATTTTACCAAAGAAGAATTAATTTATTTATATGATTTTTATGATGAACAAACTTTTGATGAAATAAATGAATGTGAAGATATCTTAAGAAAACGTAATGAATATCGTGATTTAGCTACCATTTTTGATTGTAAAATGGATCAAATTACTGATAACATGGTTGATTTACTTGCAAATCCCAATAAATATGTTGTTTTTTTGGGAGACATACATATGCATAGCGATGTATCTATTACTTTTCCTAATCTTAGATATATAAGTGGCGATGTAATTTACAATCCAAATAGTATGCAAGGAACTTTTGATAATATTGAATTTATTGGTGGCTCTGCCGACTTTTCAAGCGTTGAAACCATTAATACATTATTTAATTTGAAATTTATTTGCTGTGATGCTAATTTTGAAAGTTTAAAATCAGCTGCTTCATTGTTTAGTTTACGAAAAATTGGCGCCGATGCTATTTTTACTTCACTAAAAACAAGCGTTCCTAATTTTGGATTAATAAATCTAGAATCTATTGGAAATGATGCTGACTTCGCTAGTTTAGAAGATGCTCATAACTTAGAGAAATTAAGATATGTTGGTGAAGATTTCAATGTTCCACTATTAAAGTCATCCAAAGGTCTAAATAATCTTAGACACATTGGAGGAAATGCTAACTTTAATAACTTACAAGATGCTAGTGATTTGTGTGAATTATATGAAATAATTGGTGATGCTAATTTCAATTTATTGATTATTTCAAAAGGCTTAGAAAAACTAACAACAATTGGTGGCGATGCTAATTTTCAGTCATTAATTGATGCTAGTGGGTTAAAGAATCTTACAACAATTTGTTCAATGGCCTATTTCAATAATCTAATTAATTCTAAAGGCTTAGAAAAATTAGCATATATTGGTGGCGATGCATACTTTCCAAGACTAACAGATGCCACTGGATTAATAAGTTTATCACAAATTGATGGTGGTGCTAACTTTGAATCGTTGTCATCTTCCAAAGGCCTAGAAAATTTAACACACATTAAAAAAGCAGCACTTTTTGGTAGTTTAACTGATAAAAGTGGTTTAAAAAACTATAAAGCTAGTGGCAAAGATTATATTAAAAATTCAAATGATAATGATAGTTTTGACATCCTTGAATCACTTGGTGCGATGGAAAACTCAGAATATTTAGATGATACTGCTAAAAAACTAGTAAAACAAATAAAGAAACTGGTGATAAAGTGAAACGTATAGAAATTCCTATAACAACTGAAAAAGCAAATAATAGTAATCCTATTAAAAAATATACTAAAGAAGAAATACTTAAAAAATATGATGTATCATTTGATGATAGACAACGTGCTAATAGAGCATACGGTAGAGAAAAAACTCCTCATCAATGTGTTTCAATGGGCATAACATTATATAACATTATTAATAATTCATGTTATGATGAAACTACTGATTTAAAAACGGTTATTGACCTAATTTCAAATGGTGCTATTATTGACCATTATGACATAAGAAATCAAAACAATCCTATTATTATATGTGTCAAAAGAAATTATATAAAGACATTACTATATTTACTTATGTCGGGAGCGAATATCAATCAAAAAGACTATGAAGGTAATAATCTCTTAATGCTTGCTATCATTCATAATTACAAAGAAATCATTGAAATTTTAATTACATTTGGCATAAATATTGATACCAAAAATAGATATGGCTATAATGCTAGAGATATTGCTAAGTCCCATAATATGTTAGAATTCTTTGATGCATTAACTAAACCTAATGAAGTAATAAATGTATACGACGATTTGAATGAAATAATATGTGAAGACAACAGAAAATTAATTAAAAAGAAATCAACATTTAAAAGGATACAATAAAGTAATATTAGAATATAGAATAGAGAGGTGAATCGCTATGAAGCGAATTGAAATACCAATAACAAATGAAAAAAATACCGAAGAAAATAAAGATAGCATATTAAGAAAATATCGTTTATCATCAGATAGCATTGCTCATTTTAAATCAAAAATAAAGCATCCTGGTAGTGAAGATAGACTTTGGTTAAGCAGACAATTAAATGCTACTATTTCAGCCGAAGATTATAACGAAATGAAAGATATAGGTAAGGTAATTAATTTAATACTAGATGGTGCTAATGTCGATTATCACGATAATATTTATGATGATAATCTACTTAATAAATGCGCATACAAAAATCATTTATGGACGTTCATTCATTTAGTTAAAGCCGGCGCCGATATAAATCAAAAAAATAGAATGGGATATACTCCATTAATATCTGCCACATCATCAAATTCAAAAGAAATTTTAGAAATCTTAATTTTACTTGGCGCAGATATTAATGCCAAAACTGTTTTTGGAAACACAGCCGCTGACATGGCTATAATGTTAGATCGACACGAATGCTATGAAATGTTAGTAAAAGCCGGTGGAAAAGCACATGAAGATACACCTTATTTTGTCTATAATGAAGAAGAAAAAAAATTAGTAAAGAAAAAAGTGTAGGTGAAAATATGGATAAATATGATTTATTAAAACAAAAAATCGAAAGTTACTTAGAGATGCCTGATTTCATCGATAATGAATACCAAATCAGTGCATCATCACTATATGAAATGTTAAAAAAACGATTTAGTTTATTAGCTGACGAAACTATTTTAAATAGAATTAAAGACGATATTAAAAAAAGTATGGAGCAACCAAAAAAATTTCGTTTATTTAAAGCAAAAGAAACTGAAGATGAAATTAACATGAGATGCGAAATAGAATATAGTGCCAATTTAGAAACATCAAAAATATATCTCTGGCGTAGCGGCATAGGTAGCTTTGACATTTTAAAAGATTGCGATAGTAACGAACTATATTTTGAAGCACGTTTTGCTTCTAGAATTGACACGGAATTAGTAAGAAGGCACTATGATGAAATCATGGAAATATTTTCTCTTTGTGAATATTTCACTACCCTGGTAGATGGTAGTATTAAAGAAGACGATTCTCGAAAAAATCCTAACTTTAAACCACAAGTGTTTTCAGATGGTTTTTTAGTTATAACAATAAAATACACTGACGATGGAAAAGTAACTTCAAGCATCGCTGTTAGTAAAGATGCCGATCCCGATAATGTATGTGCTAGAGTATGGTTAAATCGTAAGACATTAAATGAAATACTTAAAGAAAATAAGGATATAATAATAAGGAAGATTCCCATTGATATTGATGAATTAAATTCCGTATCTAGACAAATCTATGATGAAGAACATCAAATAAAACCAAAAGTAAAAGTATTACAAAATAATTCTTTTAAAAAATAAAAACTTTTAGTATAATATTCTTGCAGTAGTGATTGGATTATGTATCCTACTTTAACGAGTCGTTAAGGGACTATTTTAACTAAGATGATTAAATAGTAATATTTCACTGGGACTATCCTACACTTCATGTAGCCGCTTCGCAAAGCTTCGCTACAGCCCATCTCCATATTACTATATCATTAGTACTGCAAAATAGAGGAGGTAGTAAAAATGTGGAAATACATTGGTATTAAAGAATGTAATGAGTTTTTACTATCTCTTCATTTATTTAATAGTAAAGACGATAAAAAATATTTAAAAACAATTTATTCAATAACTAACAATATTGAAAATAATTATAAAGTCTATAAAATAAAAAAAAGAAATGGCAAACTAAGAACTATTCATGAACCTAATAAATTATTAAAACATATTCAAAGACAAATCTTAAATAATATTTTAAATAATAAAACTATTTCAAAGTATGCTAAAGCATATCACCCTGGTATATCATTAAAAGAGAATGCTATACCTCATACTAATAAAGATTTAATTTTAAAACTAGATATTAAAGATTTCTTCGAAAATATTAATTTTATTGATGTTTATAATGCTTGTTTTTCTATTGAATACTTTCCTAAATCAGTTGGTATGGTTTTAACATATCTATGTACTTATCAAGATCATTTAATTCAAGGAGCTCCTACATCAGCATATATTTCTAATTTAGTCATGAAAAATTTTGATAATGTAATAGGAGAGTGGTGTAGTAGTAATAATATTTCTTATACTAGATACTCTGATGATATGACCTTCTCTGGTAATTTTAATCCTAGTGAAATAATTGCTAAAGTAAGAAAAATGTTATCTAAATTAGGATTAGAATTAAATGATGATAAAATTCATGTTATAAAAAAATCAGCTAATCAAAACGTAACTGGGTTAGTAGTTAATGAGAAAGTTCAAACAAGTAATAAATATCGTAAAAAGATAAGACAAGAAGTATACTATATTAAGAAGTACGGATTATCTTCTCATTTAAAAAGATTAAATATTCAAGATAAAGATAAATATTTAAATAGTTTATATGGAAAAATATCATATGTTCTACAAATAGATAATGACAATAAAGAATTTATGTCATATAAAACAATAATTAAAGAATATCTAAGTAATTAAAAACACTTTATACAACATATAAAGTGTTTTTATCTTGTTTTAACAGCTGATCCCATTATATTTTCAATTTCTTTTTCAACTTTATTAATACTTTCCCTAATAACGTTTGCTCTGGTATAATCATTACCAAAGTAGCCTTTGTGAATATTGGAATATGGAAATTCCGATTCAAGCTTAAAATAATTTTCGTCAACTATTGCATATTCTCTTACAATCTCATTTATTGGTATTTCGTATTTTTCTTCATTAGAAACTAAAATAATTCTTCTATGTGGAGGTTTTAAATTGCCACGACTAATATCAGCATTATTTTTAACCATATCAACAATGTCATCAAATGTTTGCTCACACATTGCCTTAATAAAATACTTTCTAGTTAGTTCATCATTAAATATAATAGAACTTTTAAAATTAGTAAATTCAATTGTATTAACACTACCTATATTTACATCATAACCAGAGTACCTAAATTTATACAAAGAAGATGGTATTGTAAGCCATGATGTTTTAAGCTTTTTAAAATCAAATGTTCCTTTAATTTCAGTTAAACCTTCGTTTAAAACTATCATAGGCAGGGTTTTGTTATCGAGATAAGATGGAAAATTACTAATATCCAAACATTTCAAAGAATTAGGCATAACTACTTTTTTACCATCAATTCTTTTAGCAATTTCATCATTAATAGTATCAGTACTATAAAGATGTATTTGTAAAATGCCATCAGGAATTTTGAATACATCACCATCACTATCTTTAAAAAAATGGTGATAAATTAAGGCATAATCTTTTCCTGTTTCAGAAAAAGTAGGTTCCCTAGCAAGTAATGTATAAATCCAGCAAAATGTTCCAAAAGGTAGATGTACCTCAGTATATGGATATCCGGTAAATGAAAAATATCTTCTAATATCATAACTAAGTTTTTCACCATTACCGTAAAGATTAATCATATGATTATCAAAGAAATATCTTGCTTTTTCATCAGATTCCATACTAATAATTAGTGATAATCTTAAATTATCTCTTAATATTTCATAATAATCAAATTTATCATTATTTTTTAAATTTCTTACAATTGCTGGAATGACTTCTTTATCTCCATCTAATCTTTGGCTTAATAATGAATCTATTCCAGTAATATTTGTTGTTATTTTATCTAAAAGGATATCCATGTAATACTTTAGTTCATTTTTATCAGTAATATCTTTAAATGGGCTTTCTTCTTGATTAACAATATCAATGGTTAAAATATCAAATTTAACTTCATATAATGGTTTTAAATCTAATTCATGTCCGCCATATGTACTTAAAATAATATATTTAACTTCTAACTTTTCAATTCTATCTAATAACATTTGTCTATTCTCAGATGTTTTATCAGTTTTATCAATTTCTTCTAATTCCTTATTCAAGTCATCGATATTTAAATACTTATATGCATATATTTCTAATTCTCTCTCAATATAAGCAATCTTATCAAAATCACTATCAAAATCGCCTAAAAGTTCATTACCATAAATAGTTCCATTTTCAGGCATAATTTTCAAAGCATAATCAAAATATAGTTTTGTTTTAAAACGTGATATCATGTCATTTTTAACACTATCGTCAATATCTATAAAATCATCTTGGTTGCTTAGTTCATTTTTATAAGTTTCAATTTCTCTTAAAGCAGCATATACATTATTCTTAAAAATAATATAACTACTAGTTAAATTATATATCTCATTCAGTATTGCTTCACGTTTGTCTTTAGGTAATTTCTTACCAACTTCGTTATATATCTCTTTTAAAGCAATTAGTCTTAAATGTGTCTCATTATACATCTCTTCCATTTTTTTAATGTATAACATAATCTTTAATGGTGTAGCCCTTTGCTTAATCCATATTTTTCTATAATCTGCCATTGTATCAAGATTATAATTCATATCACGATTAGCAATTAGTCTGCCAAAGAGTTCAAAATTCATAAGCATCTCATCGACAAAATCTTGTGATGTAATATCATGACTAGTAAAGTATTTCTTTTTAGTAAGCATCTCTAAATATTTATCTTTATATTTATCAAGTTCTTTTATCTTATCATCTGATAAACTATCACGCATTGGAACAGCTACTAAATCAGTGGGTAAGGCAAGTCCTGTATTTTTAACTTCATCTTTAAGTAGTCTTTTAAACATATTTTTTATATCCAAAAATAGTTCTTTTACATTCATATCTATCACTTCTTTTTATTAGTAGTTTTTGTGTAGTCATTAATTACGTCACCAATTTTTCCTTTAATTATATTAATAATACTCTCTTTAAAGCCCTGATTAAATAAGTATTTTTTATTATTATGCATTTGTTGAGTAAAGATTTCGTTTATTGAAATTGTTATTTTATGACCATCTTTAAAAACTAAAACAATATCACATGGTATAAGATTTGACATGTAGTATTTAGGAATAAATGGAGATATACCAGTGTAATCTATTATAGCCTTAAAGCGAGATAAGGATAATTCACATAAACGCTCAATAATATCATTCATTTGCTCCAAATCATGTAATGTAATAGAGTCTTCGCAATTAGTAAAAGTCAATTCTCTCATAGCACAGGAAGTATCTTCCGCTTGTTCGTTTGGATTATAAAGTGTATTTTTTAATACTAAATAATATGCGTGTTTTAACGTTGATGGTATAGTTAAACTAGAAGTAAGATAGCCAATTAGGGACATTGCAGAAACTTTTTCTAATCCCTCATTAAGAATAATACTTGATTTATGATTATAATTCGAATAAGTAAGTGTTTTTAAAGTTTTAAGACTACTAGGCATTACAAGTGTTTTTCCATCAGAAGCATTTAATATTTTTTCCATTATAGCAGAACCATAGCTTGAATTAATTATAGTAATTTCCGTAATACCTTCAGGTATCTTATATTGTAAACTGTTTTCATTTTCTTTATCAGCAAAATAATCATATATTGCAACAATCATATTAGTAGGCCTATCTTTGTTAACAAAACCTGGGCCACGTCTTTCAGCTAATATATCCAAATTATTTATCCAACAAATTGTACTTAGAGGTAAAGTATCTTCAACAATAAAACCACAAGAAGGAATTTTAGAAGCAAAGCGATATGGTAAATTATTATTTTTAATATTAATTTGATAATTATTAAAGAAATAATTCATTTTTTCATCACTAACAGCACTAAGAACTAATGATAGACTAAAAGTGCTTTGAAGTATTAAATTTAAATTTAAATTATCATATTTTAATAATTCAACAAAATATTGAATCAAGTATTTATGTTCATCATCTAATCTTTGACTTAATAACGAATCAACACCTGTAATATTGATATATAATCTATCAAGGATAATATCTTCATAGTATTTTAATTTCCTTCCAGCCGGAATACTTTTAAATGGACTATCATTTTGATTAATAATATCAATCGTTAAAATATCAAACTTTATTTCATATAATGGTTTTAAATCTAATTGATATCTTCCAAAATCATTTAAAATTACATATTTTGTTTCCAATTCATTAATTCTATCTAATAACATTTTCTTGTTACCTGGTATTTTTTCTATTTTATCAATTTTTTCTAGTTCTCTATTTAACTCATCAACATTTAAATATTTATATGCATATATTTCTAATTCTCTTTCAAGATGAGCCAAAGTATCTAAAATAGGAAGAGATAAATGTTTAATTTCATTTAATTTATCAGGTATAAGTTTATTTAAATGATAAGCTAAATTAGATCCATATCCAAACAATATAAGTTTTTCAAACAAATGATTGTAATCTTCAGTATATTGATCATAACTTGTTTCATTTTCATATGTTTTAACTTCATTTAAAGCAGCATATACATTATTCTTAAATATAATATAATTGCTAGTCAAATTATATATCTCATTTAAAATAGCATTTCGTTTATCTTTGGATAGTCTCTTTCCGGATTCACTATATATTTCTTTTAAAGCGACAAGTCTTAAGTGTGTTTCATTATACATTTCTTTCATTTTATCAATATATAGTTTAATCTTTCGAGGATTAATATTTTGTTTAAACCATAATTCATTATGCTCTGACGATATAACAGTTGAAGTTGACAGCGTAATAGGATCATAAATATCATCACGATTAGCAATTAATCTTCCGAAGAGTTCAAAATTCATAAGCATTTCTTGATTAAAATCTTGTGAAGCAATATCATGACTAGTAAAGTATTTCTTTTGTGATAAAGTTTCTAAATAATTCTTTTTATATTCATCTAATTCTTTAATTTTATCAGCATCTAAATTATCACGCATAGGAACTGATACTAAATCAGTAGGTAAGGCAAGACCATAATTCTTAGTTCCTAACTTAAACAGTTTATTGAATAATTCTTTTAAATTCATATGTCATCACTTCTTTTTATTAGTAGTTTTTGTTTCATTATTAATTACTTTATTAATTTTTTCTTTTGCTTCATTAATAATCTTATCTTCATAGTTTTCCTTAAAATATGAATAAATATCCCTAATTGCTATATCAGTAAAACCTTTGGCATATTTACTTTTCATCATACATAAAAATTCAATATTAACAATGGTATCTATAGATACTACTACTTGATGTCCATCTTTTGAAACTAAAACAATATCGTGCGGTGGAAACTTAAGTTTAACATATGGAGGCTTAACTTGATTGGAATATAATTCACTCCATAAATACCACATAGAAGCTTCATATAAACACCTAATAATATCATCCATTTGCTTCTCATCATGTAATGTAATAGAGTCTTCATAATTAGTAAATATAAGTTTTTCCATATAAACATCATAATCATATGCATAGGCATCATTAGTATGAAGAGCGTTATTTAATATTGATTCGTACGCATTTTGCAATGTTGATGGTATTGTTATCGATTTGGTAGTATAACCATCAACTAAGGAAGAACCAAAAAAGCTTTCTAATCCTTCATTAAGTATAACATTAGTTAAATATCTTGTATCATTAGAATCTTGAAGAGCTAAAGATTTTAGACTGTCTGGAGTCTTAAATATTTTACCATAAGCATCATTTAGTATTTTGTTCCTAATAGCATATCCATCTCTAAAAATACCAGCAATGGAAGTGATTCCATCGGGTAATCTATATTCAGTCTCTTTTTCGTTTTCTTTATTAATAAAATAGTTATATATCTTAACAATTCTATTTGTATCTTCACTAATGAATCCTTGTCCATTTTTTCCCATTAATATATCTATATCATTAATCCAACAAACAGTACCTAAAGGGACTTTATCTTCTATTTTAATACCCACACTAGGAAGTTCTTTAGCAAATCGATAAAATATCTTAGGATTTTTAAAATCAATTTGATAATTATTAAAGAAATACATCATCTGTTCATCGCTAGCAGCACTAAGTATTAAAGATAGACAAAAAGTATCAATAGAAATAAGTGGAAAATTGTAATTGTCACCATATTTAAGTAATCCAGTAAAACAATCAATTAAGTATTTATGATCATCATCTAATCTTTGATTTAACAATGAATCAACACCAGCAATATTGGTGGTAAATTTATCTAAAATAATATCTTCATAATATTTTAATTCTCTACTAGGAATATCTTTAAATGGACTGTTTTCTTGTCTAACAATATCAATCGTTAAAATATCAAATTTAACTTCATATAATGGTTTTAAATCTAATTCATATCCACCATAATTATTTAAAACAAGATACTTTATTTCCAACTCATTAATCTTATCTAATAACATTTGTCTATTTTCAGGTGTTTTTTCTATTTTATCTATTTCATTTAATTCTTTGTTTAAATCATCGATCTTTAAATGATTATATGCATATATTTCTAATTCTCTTTCTAAATAGGCTATTTCTTCTATTTCATCAAAATTAGTTTTTTTAAGTTCATATAGTTTATTTGGTATAAGTATACCAGCATAGTAAGATAAATATAATAAATGTTTACTTAAAACTTTTTCTTGATCTATAACATCAGGAGCATTTTGGTTATAACTTAATTCTTTTTTATAACTTTCAACTTCCGTTAAAGCAGCATAGATATTATTCTTAAAAACAATATAACTACTTGTTAAATTATATATCTCATTTAATATGGCATTTTGCTTATCTTTAGATAATCTTTTACCTGATTCGCTATATATTTCTTTTAAAGCAACTAGTCTTAAATGTGTTTCATTAAACATTGCTTCCATTTTACCAACATATAGTTTGATCTTTTGAGGAGTAACTCTTTGTTTAATCCATAATTCCTCTTTTTCATAATCCTTCATTGTATCAAGATTATAATTATTATCATGATTTATAACTAATCTTCCAAACAATTCAAAATTCATAAGCATTTCCTGATTAAAATCAGCTGCTTCAATATCACGACTAGTAAAATGTTTCTTTTGCTCTAATAATCTAAAATAATTTGCTTTATATTCTTCAAGTTCTTTTATTTTTTCATCATCTAATCTATCTCGCATTGGAACTGATACCAAATCAGTAGGTAAGGCTAGCCCATAATTTTTAGTTCCAGATTTAAATAGTTTATTGAATAATTCTTTAATATTCATATATCATCACCACATTATAACTACTAAATACATTATATCATATAGTCATTTTTACTGCAAACAACATTTGATACTTATTATATAATTAAAAAACACTTTATATGAGTTTTATAAAGTGTTATTTTTATCTTTTTTTAGTTGATGATTTTATTAAATTTTCTATTTCACTTTCTATTTCATTTATGCTTGCTTTTATGGTGCCACCTTGATCAATTACTACAATTTTCCCTTTAGTAGAATACTGACCGGTATCATGAGTTTCTTTTAACAAGTTTTCTCTTACAATTTCATTTATTGAAATTGTATAGCTTGATCCATCTGAAGATACTAAAATAATATTTCTAGGATTGTGGTTTATTTCATGTATATAAATATGAGGATTAGTCATAAATCTAAAATTACCATATGCCTGCTTACATAATTCGCGAAGTATATATCTTCTTGATCTTTCATCATTAAGTATATTCGATGCTTCACAATTAGTAAAAATAAATTCGTGTGCACTTTTCATAATTGAACGATTAGGAAAAAATGAATTTGTTTGGTGAATATTTAACAGAGTAGATGGTATTGTTATTGATTCAGTCTTTAAACTAACAAAATCTAAATCACCTATAATTTCTTCTAAACCCTCATTAAGAACAACTTTACTTATATATAAATTATTATCATTTTTATAATTGAAAAAATGCTCAAGACAAATATTTTTTAAACTATTGGGAGTTATAAGAGTCTTACCGGCAGAACCCTCAAGTATAGTATCTCTAATAAACCAATCTGTATAAAATGGACGAATTTCAGTAATTCCCTCGGGTATTTTGTATTCTAAAGTTTTTTCACTTTCTTTATTAGCAAAATAGTTATATATATCCACAATTCTAAGGGTATCTCCCTTAATAAATCCTTGACCACGCTTTTCCATAAATATGTCCAAATTATTAATCCAGCAAATTGTACTTAATGGTATTTTATCTTCTACAATAATTCCACAAGGAGGAATGCCAGCTGCAAAATTGTATGGTAAATCATTCTTTTTAATATTGATTTGATAATTATTAAAGAAATAATTCATTTTTTCATCACTAACAGCACTAAGTACCAAAGATAAACTAAAAGTACTCTGTAATATTAGACGAAGATCCAAATTATCATACCTTAATAATTCAACAATATACTCAATTAAATACTTTTTATCATCACCCAATCTTTGATTTAATAATGAATCAACACCAGTAATATTGGTAGTTAATTTATCTAAAATAATATCTTCATAATATTTTAATTCTCTACTAGTAGGAATATCCCTAAATGGACTCTTTTCTTGTCTAACAATATCAATCGTTAAAATATCAAATTTAACTTCATATAATGGTTTTAAATCTAATTCATATCCACCATAATTATTTAAAACAACATATTTTATTTCCAATTCATTAATCTTATCCAGTAGCATTTGTCTATTTTCAGGTGTTTTTTCAATTTTATCAATTTCATCTAATTTTTGATTTAAATCATTTATCTTTAAATTTTTATATGCATATATTTCTAATTCTCTTTCTAAATAAGCTATTTTTTCAAGTTCATCAAGATTAGTTTTTTTAAGTTCATATAGTTTATCAGGTATAAGTGCACTTGCATAGTGAAATAATTCAAATGCCTGCACCTTTGAAACATATTCTTGAACTATAACATCAGGAGTATTTTGACTATAACTAACTTCTTTTTTATAAGTTTCAACTTCTCTTAATGCCGCATATACATTATTTTTAAAAATAATATATTTAGATGTTAAATTATATATCTCATTTAATATGGCATTTTGTTTATCTCTAGATAATCTCTTTCCAGATTCACTATATATTTCTTTTAAAGCGACAAGTCTTAAATGTGTTTCATTAAACATTGCTTCCATTTTATCAACATATAGTTTAATTTTTCTAGGATTAATTTTTTGTTTAAGCCATAAGTTATCTTTTTCAACATCAGCCATAGTACTAGGATTATAATCATCATCATGATTTATAACTAATCTTCCAAATAATTCAAAATTCATAAGCATATCCTGATTAAAATCAGCTGACTCAATATCATGGCTAGTAAAATGTTTCTTTTGCTCTAATAATCTAAAATAATTTGCTTTATATTCTTCCAGTTCTTTTATTTTTTCATCATCTAATCTATCACGCATCGGAACTGACACTAAATCAGTAGGTAAGGCAAGACCATAATTCTTAGTTCCTGACTTAAATAATTTATTAAATAATTCTTTAATATTCATATATCATCACCATAACTTATTACTAATCCAATTATAACATAAATAATCACATAAACCAATATTAATACTTCTAAATATAGACAAAATATTTTATTTTTGATAAAATGATTATAGATAATAAAAGAAGGTGAAATCATGAATAATTATGATAAGTTTATTGGTAAATTATATGATATTTTATTATCATCTGATATCATTAATTATGATGATAAACCAAAAGATTTAAAAGAGAAGAAACAAAGACTAGAGAATTACTTAAATAAATTAGATAGAGTACAAAGAAAAGCTAGCTCTAAAGAAGAACATCTAGATACTTTAAAAAGATTATATTATGATAGGTATGTTATTAAGCCAGAAAATATTCCTGAAGGGTATTTTAAATCATTAGAAAAAAGATATTTAGATGAAGGTCATGGCCATCATAATCTAGTTAATCCTGATAATGAGATAGATAGAGAATTAAAAGAACAACATATCAATGTTATTATTAGAGAACAACAAGATAGTTTAGATGCTTGGCTAAATTATTTTTTCAGTGAAGACTCTGATTATCTACCAATGTGGGCTAAAGTATGGGCCTTTCAAGGTATGTTAGGTATAGGTAATTTAAATAAAGAAAAAGATGGATATGGTAGAAGAAGCAATACGGCCGTTAATCCCTTTGTCAGTTTAGATTCCGAAATATTAGGTAAATGTGTCGAATTAGTAAAAGAGACTTTTGATAATAAAGAAGTAACTGATAAAGAAATAGATAAATTAGTTTCATCAGGTAGCTTTGCTAAATTATATGGTAAATTACTATCTAACAAGAAACAGTTAAAAGTAACAAGTGATGATGGTATCTGGGTAAAATACCATTATGAAACAGAAGAAGAAGCAAATAAAAAATTACAATTAGGCAAAGAGCCTGAATATTTAAAACTATATAACTCCCTTCAAGGATATAATACAGGTTGGTGTACAGCTGGAAGTAAAGAAACGGCTAAAAATCAAATATGTGGTGGTGGTTCATACATAGGCGGAGACTTTTACGTATATTACACCAAAGATGGTAATAATGAATATAAAGTACCACGTATTGCCATCAGAATGAATAAAAATCAAATTGGTGAAATACGTGGCGTAGCCGAAGGACAAAATATTGAATCAAATATGGAATCTGTGCTTGAAGAAAAATTAAAAGAATTTCCTGATAGTAAATCATATCAAAAGAAAGTCAATGATATGAAACTACTTACCGAAATATATGATAATTATAAGAAACGCAAATTAACAAAAGAAGAACTTATGTTTTTATATGAATTAAATGGTAAAATATCTGGCTTTGGTTACCAAGAAGATCCAAGAATAGCTGAAATAAAGGAACAAAGAGATAAAAGAACAGATTTAGCAATTGCGCTTGATTGTGAACCATCACAAATTGGCTTTAAAAAAGAAGATTTATTTAGAAATCACTTAGTATATTATAAGGGTGATATTAATTCAAGACTATATAGAGATATGAAAGAAGCAAATATTATGCTTCCAGATTATGTTGACGGAGAACTAGATTTATGTGATATAAAAATCATAAAATATTTAAAATTTCCCAAGATTGTCAGTGGCTTTTTGGATTTAGACGGCTTGACATCAGCCGATGGTTTAATACTTCCTGAAAATGTGAAAGGAAGACTATATTTGAATCACTTAACTTCAGCCGAAGGATTGATATTGCCACAAAGTGTTGGTGGTGGTGTAGAGTTAGGAAGTCTAGCGGTAGCCGAAGGATTAAATCTACCTCAAGAATTTAAAGGAGATCTAGATTTAGGCGGTTTAACTTCCGTCGAAGGATTAAGTCTGCCTCAAAAATTTGAAGGGAATTTATATTTAGGCGGTTTAACTTCCGCCGAAGGATTAAGTCTGCCTCAAAAATTTGAAGGGAATTTATATTTAGGTGGTTTAACTTCCGCCGAAGGACTAAATCTATCTCAAGATTTTGAAGGAGATCTAGATTTAGGCGGTTTAACTTCCGTCGAAGGATTAAGTCTGCCTCAAAAATTTGAAGGGAATTTATATTTAGGCGGTTTAACTTCCGCCGAAGGATTAAGTCTGCCTCAAAAATTTGAAGGGAATTTATATTTAGGTGGTTTAACTTCCGCCGAAGGACTAAATCTATCTCAAGATTTTGAAGGATATCTAGATTTAAGCGGTTTAACTTCAGCCAAAGAATTAAATCTACCTCAAGATTTTGAAGGATATCTAGATTTAAGTGGTTTAACTTCAGCCGAAGGACTAAATCTACCTCAAGGATTTAAAGGAGATCTAGATTTAGGGGGTTTAACTTCCGCCGAAGGGTTAGTATTACCCCAACATCTTAAAGGCAATTTGGATTTAAGTGTATTAACATCAGCAGTTGGATTAGTATTACCTCAAACTATAACCGGATTATTAAATTTAAGAAGTTTAGAATATCCCGAAGGACTAGTTTTGCCGCAAAACTTAGGCGGCGATATATATTTAAGCAGTCTAGAAACAGTCGTAGGTATCAAATTTCCAGATAACTTAAATGGAGCTATATACTATAAATGTCAATATTATTTGTTAGATGAAATTAGACAAATTCAAATTAATGAAGAACAAGAAGAAATAAAAATGTTACAAAAAGAAAAAAGTAAAACGATATATAGGAAACTAGTAAAAGATAATCGTCGTGGCTTTACAACCGGAATATACACAATTACTATGGTATTAATTATTACCATTATCAGTATTGTATTAGCAATAATTATATTAAACAAATAATAAAAGAAGGTGTAATCATGAATAATTATGATAAGTTTATTGGTAAATTATATGATATTTTATTATCATCTGATATCATTAATTATGATGATAAACCTAAAGACTTAAAAGAAAAAAAAGAAAGATTAGAAAAGTATTTGGATAAATTAAGTCGAGTGCAAAGCAAAGCTATGTCTAAAGAAGAACATGTAGATACTTTAAAGAGATTATATTATGATAAATATGTGATTAAACCTGAAAATATATCTGATAGTTATTTTAAATCATTAGAAAAAAGGTATTTAGATGAAGGACATGGACATCATAATTTAGTTAATCCTGATAATGAGATAGATAAAGAATTAAAAGAACAACATATAAATGTTATTATTAGAGAACAAAAAGATAGTTTAGATGTTTGGCTTAATTATTTCTTAAGCCCTGACTCTGATTATTTACCAATGTGGGCTAAAGTATGGGCATTTCAAGGTATGTTAAATATTGGTAATTTAAATAAAGAAAAAGATGGCTACGCTAGAAGAAGCAATACCGCCGTAAATCCATTTGTTAGTTTAGATTCAGAGATACTTGGTAAATGTGTCGAATTAGTAAAAGAGACTTTTGATAATAAAGAAGTAAGTGATAAAGAAATAGATAAATTAGTTTCATCAGGTAGTTTTCAAAAATTATATGGGAAGTTACTAGCTAATAAGAAACAATTAAAAGTAACAAGTGATGATGGTATCTGGGTAAAATACCATTATGAAACCGAAGAAGAAGCAAATAAAAAATTACAATTAGGCAAAGAGCCTGAATATTTAAAACTATATAACTCCCTTCAAGGATATAATACCGGTTGGTGTACAGCTGGAAGTAAAGAAACTGCTAAAAATCAAATATGTGGTGGTAGTTCATACATGGGCGGAGACTTTTACATATATTACACCAAAGATAAAAATGATGAATATAAGATACCTAGAATTGCAATACGTATGGACAAAGATTCAATTGGTGAAATAAGAGGAGTAGCAGCCGGACAAAATATTGAATCAAATATGGAGGATATTCTTGAAGAAAAATTAAAAGAATTTCCTGATAGTAAATCATATCAAAAGAAAGTCCATGATATGAAATTACTAACTGAAATATATGATAATTACAAAAATAGAGAATTAACAAAAGAAGAACTCTTATTTCTATATGAAATTAATAGTGAAATATCTGGTTTTGGTTATAAGCATGATCCACGAATAGATGAAATAAAGAAGACGAGAAACAAAAGAAAGGATTTAGTTTATGTACTTAATTGTGATAAATCAGAAATTGGCTTAACTGAAGAAGATTTATATAAAAGTCAATTAAAATATTATGAAGGAGGCATAAATTGGTGGCCGGAATATGAAAAAATGAGCAAATTAGGCTTTAATCTTCCAGATTATATTTGCGGCTCGGTATATTTGGATTTGTTAGATACAGGAAAAAGATTAAAACTACCTAGAAGTATTAGTGGTTCACTACAATTGTTTGATGTAACAACGGCAAGAGGATTAATTCTACCACAAAATATTGGTGAAGACTTAGATTTACAAGACTTGACTAAGCCAAATGGATTAATACTTCCTAAAAATATTGGACATAATTTATATCTTGCAAATCTAACTACATTAAGAGGACTAACATTACCTGAAAGTGTCGGAGGAAGAATCTCAATCGGACATAAATCATATACACTCGAACAATTAAAAGAATTACAAAAGCAGGAAAGTAAAAATATATTTAAAAGGGTGTTAAAAAAAATAAGATATAGTGAAAATGGCTTTACAACCGGAATATATACAATTACTATGGTATTAATAATTACCATTATCAGTATCGTAATAGCAACACTATTATTAAATAAATAATAAAAGAAGGGGTAATCATGGATAATTATGATAAATTTATTGGTAAACTTTATGATATTCTCTTAAGTTCAGATATTATAAATTATGACAATAAAGCGCGTGATTTAAAAGAAAAAAAAGAAAGATTAGAAAAGTATTTAGATAAACTAGGTAGAGTACAAAGTAAAGCTATGTCAAAGGAAGAACACATAGATACCTTAAAGAAATTATATTATGATAGATATGTTATTAAAAGAGAAAATATACCTGAATCTTATTTTAAATCACTGGAGAAAAGATATTTAGATGAAGGACATGGACATCATAATTTAGTTAATCCAGATAATGGCATTGATAAAGAATTGAAAGAACAACATATAAATGTAATAATTAGAGAGCAAAAAGATAGTTTAGATGTTTGGCTTAATTATTTTTTAAGTAAAGATTCTAATTATTTACCAATGTGGGCGAAAGTATGGGCTTTTCAAGGTATGCTTGGTATTGGTAATTTAAATAAAGAAAAAGATGGATATGGAAGAAGAAGTAATACTGCAGTTAATCCATTTATTAATTTTGATTCAGAAATATTAGGTAAATGTGTAGAACTAGTTAAAGACACTTTTGATAATAAAGAAGTAACTGATAAAGAAATTGATAAATTAGTTTCATCAGGTAGTTTTGCTAAATTATATGGAAAGTTACTAGCTAATAAGAAGCAACTAAAAGTTAGTAGCAATGAAGGTATCTGGATTAAATATAATTATGAATCTGAAGAAGAAGCTAATGAAAAAGTAAAAAACGGCATTGAACCAGAATACTTAAAACTATATAATTCACTTCAAGGATATAATACAGGGTGGTGTACGGCTGGTAGTAAAGAAACAGCTAAAAGTCAAATATGTGGTGGCAGTTCATACATGGGTGGAGACTTTTATGTATATTATACCAAAGATAAAAATGGTGAATATAAGATACCTAGAATAGCAATTCGAATGGATGAAGACTCAATTGGTGAAATAAGAGGTGTAGCAAGTGGTCAAAATATTGAATCAAATATAGAGAAAATTCTTGAAGAAAAATTAAAAGAATTTCCTGATGGCAAGTTATACCAAAAGAAAGTACATGATATGAAGTTGCTTACAGAAATATATAATAATTATAAAAATAGAGATTTAACAAAAGATGAACTTATGTTTTTATATGAAACAAATGAAAAAATATTTGGCTTTGGTTATGAAGACGATCCTAGAATAAATGAGATAAAATATAACAGAAACCAACGTAAAGATTTATCCGTCATATATGACTGTGATGAATCTGAAATTGGCTTAACTGAGGAAGATTTATATGAAAATCAAATATTATATTATTTTGGTAATATAAATAGTATTATTTATAAAAAAATTAGGGAATGTAATTTAGAATTACCAAAACATTTGAATGGTAACTTATCATTAAGTGAAATAACTACATCAAATGGACTAATACTGCCGCTAGAAATAAATGGTGGCACATTAGATTTAAATGGTTTAAAATCAGTTAAAGGTTTAACATTACCACATAATTATAGTGGATTCATACATTTAAATGGGTTGGAATCAGGTGAAGGATTAATAATACCAGAAGATTTTACAGGAATACTATTCTTAAATGGCTTAAAATCAGCGAAAGGAATGAAATTCCCTCAAAGTATTAACTACTCTTTAGGTTTAGACGGGTTAGAATCAGCTGAAGCCCTAATACTACCCGAAAGTATTAATGGATCACTAAGTTTAGCTAACCTAACCTCAGCCAAAGGTTTAGTCTTACCAATAAATATTAGTCGTGATTTGTATTTGAGTAATTTAAAAACAGCTGAGGGATTAAAATTTCCAAAAAAAGTTGGTGGAGACATTTATATGGGTAATTTATGTTCAGCGAAAGGTTTAGTATTGCCTCAAAATATTGGCGGTTCATTGGATTTAAGCAGTTTAAAATCAGCAGAAGGGCTAGTTATTCCTCAAAATATTGGCCGTTCATTGGATTTAAGTGGATTATTATCAGCAGAGGGCTTAATTTTCCCTGAAAATATCAATTTTTACTTAAATTTAAGTGGTTTAATATCAGCCGAAGGCTTGAAATTACCTCAAAATATTGGTGGTAGTTTAGATTTAGATAGTTTAACAAGTGCCAAAGGGTTAGTATTGCCTCAAAATATTGGCGGTTCATTGGATTTAAGGAACATAATACATAGTGACAATTTAATATTACCACGAACTATTGGTGGTAGTTTATATTTAAATCGTTTGATAATGGCGAAAGGATTGGTACTGCCAGAAAGTGTTGATGATTTTTTGTTTTTAAATAATTTGTCAACTCTTCAAGGATTAGCATTACCAAATCGTATAGAACAAAACGTTTTTTATAAGTCTAATTATTATACATTAGAAGAACTTAAGCAATTACAGCAAGAAGAAATTAATAGTGAAAAAGCAGTGCATAATCGGGGGGGATTTACTACTGGGATATATACAATTACATTAACATTATTCATTATAATTATAAGTATTGTAATAGCAATATTAATTGTAAATAGATAATAAAGAAGGTGTTTATATGGATAATTATGATAAATTTATTGGAAAACTATATGATATTCTCTTAAGTTCAGATATCATAAGTTATGATGATAAAGCACGTGATTTAAAAGAAAAAAAAGAAAGATTAGAAAAATACTTAAACAAATTAGATAGGGTACAAAGTAAAGCAATATCTAAAGAAGAACATATAAAAACTTTAAAAAGACTATATTATGACAAGTATATTATTAAAAGAGAAAATATACCTGATAGTTATTTTAAATCATTAGAAAAAAGATATTTAGATGAAGGACATGGACATCATAATTTAGTTAATCCGGATAATGAGATAGATAGAGATTTAAAAGAACAACATATAAATGTAATTATAAGAGAACAGAAGGATAGTTTAGATAGTTGGCTTAATTATTTCTTAAGTAAGGATTCTGATTATTTACCAATGTGGGCAAAAGTATGGGCATTTCAAGGAATGTTAGGTATAGGAAATTTGAATAAAGAAAAAGATGGCTATGGTAGAAGAAGTAATACGGCAGTTAATCCCTTTGTTAGTTTAGATTCAGAAATACTTGGTAAGTGTGTAGAGTTAGTAAAGGAAACATTTGATAATAAAGATGTAAATGATAAAGAAATAGATAAATTAGTTGCATCAGGTAGTTTTTCTAAATTATATGGTAAATTACTTGCAAATAAAAAACAATTAAAGATAGATAGTAATGAAGGCATTTGGATTAAATATAATTATGAAACAAAAGAACAAGCTGATAAAAAAATAAAAGAAGGAAAAGAACCGGAATACTTAAAACTATATAATTCTCTTCAAGGATATAATACAGGTTGGTGTACTGCCGGTAGTAAAGAAACTGCTAAGAGTCAAATATGTGGTAGTGACTCTTATCTTGGTGGAGACTTTTATGTATATTATACGAAAGATAAAAGTGAAGAATATAAAGTGCCTAGAATTGCTATAAGAATGAATAAAAATTCCATTGGAGAAATTAGAGGAATAGCAAGTGGACAAAATATTGAATCAAATATGGATAGTGTTCTTGAAGAAAAACTAAAGGAATTTCCTGATGGTAAGTTATATCAAAAGAGAGTACATGATATGAAATTACTTACAGAAATATATGATAATTATGAAAAAAGAGAATTAACTAAAGAAGAACTAAGATTTTTGTATGAAATAGATGATGAAATATCCAACTTTGGCTATCAAGAAGATCCAAGAATAGCTGAAATAAAAGAACATAGAAATAAGAGAACTGATTTATCAATCATTTTTAATTGTTCATCCACACAAATAGGTTTTACAGAAGCAGAATTATATAAAAATCAATTAGTATATTATGGAGATAGTATTAATACAGAAATGTATTTGAAAATGCAACAATTAAAATTTGACCCTCCAGATTATGTTGACGAAACATTATCTTTAAGAACATTAACCTCTACTAAAGGATTAAAATTGCCAAAAAGGATTGTTGGAGATTTATATTTAGATAAAGTATCAACGGCAAAAGGCTTAATATTACCAAAAAGAATTGATGGATACGTATTTTTATATAGATTAACTACTGCCGAAGGAGTAACTTTGCCAGAAAGTGTTGGCAGAGGTTTAGATTTACAAAACTTAATTACCACCAAAGGCCTAATATTACCCAAAAGCGTTGGTGGATACATAGACCTAAGCAGTTTAGTGTCTGCTAAAGGCTTAAAATTACCGGAAAAAATTGGTGGTAATCTAGATTTAAGTAGTTTAAAGACAGTCGAAGGATTAGAAATACCGGAAAATATCGGTGGGTTATATTTAAGCAGTTTAACTACTGCTGAAGGATTAAAACTACCCAAAAATATTAATGGATCAGTATATTTAGATAACTTAGTTACAGCCAAAGGAGTGACATTTCCAGAAAACATTAGTGGATGCTTAAATTTAAGAAGTTTAACTACTGCTGAAGGGTTAATTTTGCCAAAAAATGTTGAAGAATATATAGAGTTAAGTAGTTTGGTATCAGCCAAAGGATTGGCCTTGCCCCAAAACATTGGTGGAAGTATATATTTAGAAGGTTTGGTGACAGCCAAAGGATTAAAACTGCCAGAAGATATTAAAGAAGGCTTAGATTTAAGAAATTTGACCACTGCCGAAGGCTTGATATTACCAAAAAGAATTGGCGGAAGATTGAATTTAAAAAAATTAATCACTGCCGAAGGTTTGATATTACCGCAAAGCATTGGTGGAAGCATATGTTTAGATAATTTAAAAACATTAAAAGGTATAACTTTGCCGGAAAGTGTAAAAGGAACAATCGTTTATCAAGGTATTAATTACACCTTAGATGAAATAAAAGAATTACAAAAGTTAGAGACAAGAGATTTAACAATAATGAATAATAATAAAAAATTAATAAAAATTAATCGTAAAGGCTTTACTACAGGTATATATACAATTACCTTGGTATTAATAATTACAATCATAAGTATTGTAATAGCCTTATTAATTATAAACATACATTAATTCGCGTAAAATTTGACTTTTATATACAGTTGTGGTATTATATATCACAAACTTTTTTGAGGGGGATTATATATGAATAAGAATTTAGTTGAATTAAATGAAAATTGTGGTATGGCTGTTGATGAAAATGGTAATGTTACACTTATTACTAAAGAAAATAGCGAACACGAATTTAAAGAAATACTTGAAAGAGAAAATGAATTAGAAACGATAGGCACAGATTTTAGTGATGTATATGATAAGTATACAACAGCTAAAATCAACTTAAAATCAAGTAGATTATCCAATATTGTAATAGTGACATTTACATTATTGCTTGCAGGTTTATTGGGATTTACAAATTCTGGCTATTATTTAACAGTAGAGGAATTAATTGCAGTTATAGGAACAGGTACATTTTTTAAATTAATGTCAGTTCAAATGTTTGGAACTGCTATTGGCAATAAGAAAAAAATAAAAAATTTAAAAGGTCAAGCAGCAAGTATTCATCAAAAAGATGTTACACTTGAGAAACAACTTGATGATATTAAAGAAAAAGTTAATTATTCAGCCGTTGATAAGACTACTAATAAATTTACATTTACTCCACATGAATATAACTCTATAGAAACTGATGTAATAGGAACAGGTAAAGTTAGAATACTAAGTTTAAATAAAAAACATTAAATTGTATGTTTATCATATTATTAATAATAACGGAATCTTGCAATTTTTATAAAACATGTTATAATAATCCTCGACTTTTAAAGGGGATTATTTTTATGACTGAAGAATTAAAAAAAATCAAAAAACATTTTGGTGAAGACTTAGCTCATTTATGTAGGGATTTATTTCCAACCATCTTAGAACATGAGGGTGAATTATTTAAAATACTAACCTCTAATTTTAGTGATAATAAATTTTTATATGAAGATATTATTAATCATAATTTAGTGACTGAGTTTAAAAACTTTATATATGGAAAATTTGATGCCACTAAAGAAGATGAACAAGATACATGTAAAAGTCCATCTCTCTTATTAGATGAAGCTGGATATATTCTATATGAATGTAAAAGTGAAAGTGACATTCAAAACTTTAAGAAGTATTATGCCAAAGGCGAAGAACTATGTACTTTTCGTGGCGGTAGATTAAATGATTGTTATGTCTTTTTTGCAATTAAGAAAAATGTCGCTGATATCAAAAGAGAAGATTTTAAACATCCGAAAAGGGAAGATGAATATGGAACTTCAGTTATCAGTATCCAATTTTCTCGTGGAACGAATAATATTCTATCAATTAAAAATAGATATAATCATACGGTAAGTAATCCTGATTGTACTTTTTCGAATAATTTAGATAATATTATTCCAGGACTTAACCATAGTTTTGAAAAAGCATATGGCTTTCATAAAACTAATAGTAATGCTGGTTTTAGCATTATTAATTGTGGTTATGTTAAAGCCAATGACGGAAGATATTATAAATATAATTACGAAATAGATAACATTTATTATTGCATCAATAATAATATTATAAATAGTCGTAGAGATGTAATTGATAGGTATCAAGATAAAGAAAAATATTTGCTTGTTGATTATTTTATTATTGACTTAACGAGAAAAAGTGTTTATTCTCATACGATGCGTGAAGATCGTTATGTTAATAGTCTTTATGATATAAAATCAATTACTATTAAGAAAGATAATTTTAAAAATAAGCATATTACTATCATTTTTCTAGATGGCAGTAAGATCGTTATTGAATCTAATAAATATAATCAAATTATTAAACTATATGATAATCATACCATTAATCTTAATTTTGGCTCGTTAAAGATGATTTATCTTGAAGAATTATTAATGCCAAATGTTAGTTATATTTCTGATTATGTTTTGACATACGCATGTAATCTTAAAAAAATATCTATTCCTTTAGTACATCATATTGGCCATAATTTTTTAAGTACCAATAAAATGATTAGTAAAATTTATTTTCCATTACTAAAGACTATCGGATCAAATTTTATGTGTTCTAATCAAAAAGTTACTGAAATTTATTTACCTAAAGTAACTAAAATTGACCATAGCTTCTTTTCAAATAATAAGTTAATAAAAAGTGTTAGATTACCAAATGTCACAAGCATTGGAAGCTATTTTTTACAATGCAATGATAAAATAACATCGTTATCACTTCCTAAAGTAGAAAGTATTGGTAGTGACTTCTTGTTTTCAAATAATAGTCTAAAAGAGATAAGCATGCCTAAATTAAAAGAAGCAGGAGATTTTCTAATGTCAAATAGAGTTATCAGTAAAGTAAATTTTCCAAGATTACAAATTATTGGTAGGGATTTTATGGCTTTTGCCGCCAATTTAAGAAAAATCTATTTACCTAACGTAACGTCTGTAGGCAATCGATTTTTAGCAGATGCACGTCACTTAAGAGAAATATACATGCCAAAATTAGAAGAAGCTGGCAGTGATTTTCTAATTTATAATAATGATTTAACAAGTATTGATTTACCTAGTTTGAAAACTTGTGACAGTAACTTTTTATATTGTAATGAACAAATAAGTTATGCTAATTTTCCTAATTTGACTGACACCGGTACTGACTTTATGCATTTAAATAATGCCCTAACAGAATTAATTCTTCCTAAATTGATATTCATGGGCCCACAATCATTATATTTTAATAATACTCTAAAAAGAATTGTCGCTCCTAATTTAACTCAAATGGGGCTGAATAGTTTATATCACAATACCACTTTAACATTTTTTGAAGCTAATTTAGATGAAACGGATGAAATACTTATACATAATCCTCAAAACTATGAAGAAATACAAGAAAGTATGAAATGTAAAAGATTAGTAAGAAATAAGGATGGTTTCTAGTATGACTGAAGAATTAAAAAAAATTAAAAAACATTTTAGTGAAAACTTAGCTCATTTATGTAGAGATTTATTTCCAACCATTTTAGAACAAGAAGGCAAGTTATTTAAAATACTAACTGATAATTTTGACGATAATAAATTTTTGTATGATGATCTTGTCGATGGTGATTTAGTAACTGAGTTTAAAAACTTTATATATAGTAAATATGAAGAACATAGGAAAGAATTAATCGTAATTGATAAAACACCGCATGAATTATTAGATGAAGCTGGATATATTCTATATGAATGTAAAAGTGAAAAAGATATTCAAAAATTTAGAAAATATTATGCTGAAAGAGAAGAACTTTGTACTTTCCATGGCGGAAGACTAAATAATTGTTATGTCTTCTTTGCTGTTAAGAAAAACGTTGATGAAATAAACAGAGGAGATTTTCCACATCCAGAAAGAGAAGACGCCTATGGCACATCAGTTATCAGTATTCAATTTTCTCGTGGTATAAGAAACATCTTATCAATTAAAAATAGATATAATCATACTGTAAGAAATCCCGATTGTACCTTTAATAATGATTTAGATAATATCATTCCAGGACTTAATCAAAGTTTTGAAAAAACATATGGTTTTAGTAATACTAATAATAGAGCAGAAAAAAGTTTTTACATATCATCTTGTGGTTATGTTTTAGCTAATGATGGCAGATATTATAAATATAATTATGAAATAAATGGTATGTATTATTGCATCAATAATATCATCATAAATGGTCGTAGAGAAGTAATCGATAAATATAAAGATAAAGAAAAATATTTACTTGCCGATTATTTTATTATTGATTTGATGAACCAAAGGGTACATACATTGTTTGCGGATTATTATACAGATACATTTGATGCGATTAAGAATATTGCTATTAGGAAAGATAAACAAAGTGGCAATAAAATAATAACCATTACCCATCTAGGTCTAGATGATAGTAAAACAATTATTGAAATAAATAAGTATAACCAAATAATTAAATTATATGATGAACATATTAAAAAACTTGAAAATGATTCATTACGATTTATCGAATATATTGAAGAATTAACTATGCCTAACATTACCTATATTGGAGATATTTTTCTATCAAGTGCTGGAGTTCTAAAAACAATATCATTACCTAAAGTAAAACATATCGGTGATAATTTTTTAAGAGATAATTATGCCGTAAGTAAAATTAATTTTCCATTACTAGAGGTAATTGGTAATATGTTCATGTATAAAAATGATAAAATTAAGGAAATATATTTACCAAATGTAAAACGTATTGGCAATCTTTTTATGCGTTATAACCAGTCAGTTAAAATAGTCAGATTACCAAATGTCGAAAATATTGGTACCCATTTTTTAGTACGAAATAAGCATTTATCATTAATCTCACTTCCTAGAGTTAAAATAATTGAACACGACTTCTTATATAGTAATACTAACCTACAAGAGATTAGTTTACCCAGTTTGGAAATAGCATCTTCCAATTTTTTATCAAGCAATGTCTATATTAATAAAGCTAATTTTCCTAATCTAGAAGTTATTGATGATAACTTTCTAGATTCCAGCCGTTATCTTAAAAAAATAAATTTACCTAATGTTTGGAAAGTAAGAGATGGATTTCTTCGTAATGCAACATATTTGAATGAAATAAATATGCCTAATCTTGAGACAGCAGGTTTCAACTTTTTATATAATAATATAAGTTTAACCCGCATTGAATTGCCTAAGTTACATGATTGTTATGATGGATTCCTACATGAAAATAGACATGTTGAATATGCCTATCTCCCAAAATTATATGGCGTAGGCAATGACTTTATGTTTGGTAATAATGCTTTGGTAGAACTTAATTTACCTTGTGTTACAATCGTTGGCGATAATTTCTTATTTCAAAATGAATCACTTAAGAGATTAACAGCCCCAAACATAACTGAGGCAGGATGTAATTTTCTTCATAATAATACATGCTTAGAATATTTTGATGCTAACACCCAAAGTAAAACTAAAAAATTAATAAGAGAGAAAAATTGACTAGTAAACAAAAGTATGATAAAATAATAAATTATCTTTTGGGAGGAAATAAATATGAAAGAAAAATTTGATCGTAATAGTCCTAGATTTAATATTGGACTAGTGGGTAATAATCCTAATGAAACTATTGAAGAAAAGATTGCTAAATTAGAAGATAGTAAATTAAAATTAGCAGCTGCGCCAATTGATGCTGGATTAAAAGAAGAATTAATTGGTAATATTGATGAATTAATCACATCGTTTGAATCACATAATCACCATAGATAAGAGGATTGCATATGAATAAGATTAAAAAAGAAATTTATAATTTGGCAAGGGAGTATGCTAAAGAATATCTTACAGGTAATTTAGGTAAGGTTGTTGAAGAAGAAGATAAACTTATTTGTTATGTTAAAAAGAATAAATTAAAAAAGGATTATCTTGGGTATACTATTATATGTAAAGATGTTCGTAAGCCATGTAAGGATTTAGCTAATGCATATAAATTGAATAAACCAATCGTATATGTAATAAGTGGTTTAGAATTTAATAAAGACAATGTTAATATATATGGCTACAACGACTGCAAAGTAATAATTAGCGATTGTAAGTTCCATAGAGGGGTAAAAGTTGATGTAGATGGTGAATGTATGATTCGCCATACCATAATTGAAAATTCAATATTCAAAAGGATAAGTCTTTTTGCTGATAGATTGACTCTTCAAGACATGTATATTGATAATTTCCTACATTTAGCTGGTTGTGATTTATCGATATTTTTAGGAGCTAAAGAAAATCTTACGGTTATTGATTCATTTATTGGTAGATTAAATCAAAGAACCAATGTTAGCATGCATTCTGAAAACAGAATGATAATTAATAATTCGAAGATGCATGGCAATCATGTTAATTGTGAATCATCACGAATTGCAACATATCAAAACAGTGAATTTATGGGTGGTAATAGTGTCGATATTAAAACTGATAGCTTTAATAGAATTAAAGTTACTGCTCCAACTATTACTTTAAATGGTAATGAAATTGATACTAAAAACAAATCAGTAAGATTGAAACCATTAACTGATTCATTATCTCTTAAACGTTTAGAAGTAATTGCTTTATTAAAACAATTAAGTGATAAATGTAGTGAAGTTAATGAAAAAGAAATAAGTCAACACAGTGAAAAAGTAAATAAACGCACAATTAAAAAAATACTAACAAAAAATAATCAGATATAGAAAAAAATATCTGATTTTTTCCGTTAATATTATAAGATAAACTATAGTTATTATAATAATTATGAAGATAAAAACAATAAAGAAAAAGATTGCAAAATGACTTATAAAAAAGTTTGAAAATTTAGAAAATATGATATAATATTACTCACTATTCAAAGGGGGGATATTATGAATTTTATTAATAAACTAAGAGCTCTCTTTTTTAACGAATCTGAAGTAGGAATAATCAGTCTTGGAAATATTATACAAATTCCAGGTAGGGATTACTATAGGGACGATATAGAAAAGATTAATTTAATTGATTCTTATAAAGAACAATATCTACAACTTCTATCTCAAAAAAGAACAATAACTACTAAAGAATTAAAATTTGATAATTTACAAGAAGATATGATTATGAATGTAGATTTACTTCTACATAGTATTATTAGGGATGATTATTTGTTAAATTTAGTATCAGAAGAAATAATGATTCAAATGGCAAAACTACAAATATATTTATTAGAAATTAATAAAATGGAAGTAGAAACAATTACTAGATTAATTGCATTAAAAGAATTAGAAAAAGGAAAAAGAGTACCACGTAGAAATAAGAATTGTTTAACTGATGAAATTAATAACTTAAGTAATTCTCTAGTCATATTTTTAGCACAAAAAACGGCAATTCAAAAAGAAATAGATTCATATCTAAGAACCATTAGTATTAATAAAAATGATCATGATGAAGAATCTATTAATCAAAGATATAATCTATTATTATATATATCTGAAGATATAATACCTAGAAATAGTATTGAATTAATTAATGATCTAATAGCTAGAATTGCTTATATGGAAAGAGAATTAGAAATATATACATATAGGAATAAATCTGAAATTAATTCACTAAATCGTAGATTAATTGAACTGAAAGTGCATAAATCATTTAAATCCGAGTTGTTAGAAGAAATAACATATCTAGAGAAAAAATATTTAATTTTTTATAAATATGGTAATAATATAGTTCAAGATGAAAAATTGAGATTATTATATGAAAAAAAGTTTGATATTTTAACGTGTGATATTGATGAACGAACAAAATCTCCTATAAAAAAAGATGATTACGGATATTCATATTATAGCGAAATCATTAGTGAAAAATTAGAAAATATTATTTTAGGCAAAAATGAAATATTTAATGCAACATTTAAAGATAAATATATTGAAGCGATAGAATTGATTAAAGAACTCATAAATAATAACTTTAATGGCTATGACGATGATAATATTCTTAATAGCATACTTGAATTAAATATAATTTTGTCATTTGATTATAAAAGTGGCTTTCAAAATATGCTTAATAATAAAATGATAACTTCAAAATCTCGTTATCCACATTGCATTGCAGAAAAAAGTGTTTTTGAAGGTTTCTTTGATAATGAACATAGTGGTATCAAATGGGAAGATGAAGTTCCTCTTAAGTCAATTTTGTTTTTTGTAAATGAAAATTATGGTAAAGAAATATATAATCATATTATTTATAAACTATTTAAACTTATAGATATTTCTAATGAAACATATTTTAATATTCCTGAAGGAATTAAAGAAATATATGGAGATAAATCCTATCCGCTAACCAATCAAATTATTGTTGAATCTATGGATAAAGTAGCAATTTTACCATCAACATTAAAACGTCTTTCAATATCATCATCCCTTGGGATTAAAAGGATACAACTAAATAATGGAATTGAATATTTAGGAAAAAGATCATTGAGTTGTTTGTATGATACAAAAATCGAAATACCAGCATCAATGAAACAAATTGATAAAGATGCTTTATGTCCTGGTAGAATTATGACTATTATTTTTAATGATTATGAAAATTCCCATATTTTACACGATAAAAAGGCATTATGTGAAATGCTTGAGAATTTATTTTATTTAGAAAAAGGTAATAGATATCATCAGCCACCTTCTAAAGAAATTTTGAAAATGCAAGAAGCGTATCTATCAGAACGTGTTAGTTATTTTGATAGTTCATTTCTTTTTAATCATGGCAGTTGGAGAAATAAAATTATAATTAAACCAAGATTTTTTGAAATAGTTTTAAAAGACAATTCAAAAAATGTTATTTGCAGATTATTTGACAGAGAACTAGAAGGGTACGATTATGTTATAACAGACTATTATGAAGATTTTGAACTAGAAAGCACTTATCCTACCCCTAGGCAAATAGAAATAGTAGTAAATAAAATATTGAAAATTATTAGTGATAAAATGAATCCTAATCCTGATATATTCGAAGAAATAAAAAAAGAATTGTCACTTACAAAGCATATTGATTAACAAGTAATGTTTGTCTGACAGCAATTACCATTTACCTAGGTAAAATTGACATACAAAAAAAAGTGTGCTATTATATACAGCCGTCAGTGAATAAATGTACTTTAATTTCTTTAAATAATATGGGGGAATAATATGGAAAGTAAAAGAATTAATTCTGAGAAAGAATTTATTGGTAAAATACATGAATTAGGTGGATTATTTGGATTTGATTTTGAAAGCGATGACAATGGTATTTTTATAACTATCAATGGGAAAAAAACAAAAATGGAGTTTTCTTCTAAAGGTTTCTTTTATATTGAAAATATGAGTCAAAAAATATGCTTTAATCAAATGTTTATACAACGTTTATTAGGAACAAGTTGTTTAATTGAGATATATGTTACGAATGGTAAAGATAGGGCTTATTGTAAATTTGATCAAGGATTATGTGCAGCACCATCAGGCACAACTGGAGAATTGCCAAATTTTACTTTCTCTGAATATGTAAATGGAAAGACACATACCTTCTTTTCAAATGTGCATCAAATAGAAACAATGGAAGCAGATACATTAATTAATCCAATATATGACAAAATAATGTTTTTTGAAAATTTACAATTAAGTAATATAAATAAACAAATAAATAATAATTTTACTAGATTCTTATTTGGAGTAAATTCAGAAATTAAAAATTGTTATGTTCCACTTGTGCAATTAGATATAATAAGAAAAAAAGTGGAACACTCATTTAAATTATTTAGCTCAGAGTTTTCAATTATATATAATGAATGGCTTAATATATATAAATATAATTCTGCTATAACATGCTATAGCATTCCATTTATAGATAAGATTTATTCTAAGACATTGAAGCAAACATGTGAATTTGTAAATGAATTACCATTACCTGAAAAGTATAGTGTTCAACTACTTTCAATTGTAAGAAAGAAAGATGCAATTGATTGCTTTGATAATACAATCAATTATTTTAGTAATAGTATAGCTTGGCCATATATATCTAAGTATTATTTAGATTCAATCGAATATATTAGGAGTATGCAGAATGCAAAAGCATATAAAGATTTATCTAAACTATCTAATTTTAATTGCAAATTATTGAAAAGATAATCAAATAATATTCAAAAAATAATTATGATTTATCTTAATTAAAAGGAATGAGAGAGATAAAAATGATTAATGTAACTTTAATGGGTAAAACATTCGTGAACAATTTTATAAAAACGGTTATTACAAATATTATATTATATCAACTAGACTTAATGAAAACATATATGAAATAGAGGATGATAAATTTGACGTTTTAGCAGAAAAATATGTAAGTGAATACGAATGCCAAAAAAATGGGAAATGTAAAGTTGGAAATAATATGAAACAATATTTATATAAGAATGTAAATATGAGCAAACTTGATGAAAGTAGATTAATATTATTTAACGATTTACCACAAAGAGTTGATATAATTGAATCAGTATTAAATACTAACAATGATGAATTTATTAATAAACATTTATCAAAAATTAATAAGATAGTTATTAAAGATATTAAAATAGTATTTAAATTGTTAGGTGAATATAACAGAAATAAAGGTTTAAAGAAAACAACTAAAAGTAATCTTAAAACATTGACTAAAAACAAAGAATACTTACAACAATTAGATGCAAGAAGAAAAATTGAGATTATTATATGAAAAAAAGTTTTATATTTTAACATGTGATATTGATGAACGAACAAAATCTCCTATAAAAAAAGATGATTACGGATATTCATATTATAGCGAAATCATTAGTGAAAAATTAGAAAATATTATTTTAGGCAAAAATGAAATATTTAATGCAACATTTAAAGATAAATATATTGATGCTTATTCAAATATATCTGATTATGTTAATGATCTAAAAATGCATATTCATTCTTATTAACACTTATAAAAATAAGATATTAAATTGCTGACAAAGCTAATGATAAATGCTATAATTTCATTTGATTCGGTAAGAAAAAAATATAGAAAAATGCCAATTAAAGAATTTAAATAAAAAAGTAATATAGGTTTTATTTCAATTAATTTAATTAGTGATAAGGATGTTCGTAACTCATTAATTAACAAAGTTAATAAAATTATATAGTATTAATTATTATTTTGAGACAAAATATCAATAAACTTTGTAGCTGTAAAACTAGGAATACTATTCTTTTTAATCGCATATCCCAAGTATCTTTTCGGTATTTTCATATCTATTTTTATTTCATATAAAGATTTATTTAATTTATCTTTAATAAATTCTTTTGTTAAAAGGGCTATTCCAAAATTGTTTTCCGTAAGTTTAGTAAGTAAGCCGTGACTAACAACTTCCATTTTAGGGTTACAATCAAAATGGTTATTTTTTAGAAATTCATTAAAATTATTTCTTGTTACTGAAGGATATTTTTGAACTAAAATATCTTCTTTTAATAAATCTGATATATTTTTAAAAGTTTTATCTTTATATTTGATACCTCCAACAAAAATATCATTAAGTTCATCAATTACTTTATAACTAATATCATTTATTTCATAATTAGGAATAGCTGTTATGATAATATCAATCGATCCATTTCGTAATTTCTTGATTAAGTTATCAGTTAAGTCATTAGTAATATTTATATCTATGTTTGGATATTTTTCATGAAATTCTTTTAAGTATGGCATTAAATAATGTTCGGATATAGCAGTCGTAGATCCAATATTAATAATACCCTCATCTAAATTTTTAAGTGAAGTAAATTTATTCGTACCATTAATAAAATAGTTCATTCCTTCTTTAACATAATTAAATAATTCATATCCTTCATTAGTTAAAATAACCCCTTTTGGTGTTCTTATAAATAATTTGCCACCAAGCTCATCTTCTAAAGTCTTAATTGATTGCGTAACAGCCGGTTGACTTATCATTAACTTAGCAGCTCCTTTGGAGATGCTTTTTTCATTAGCCACCTCATAAAAAACTTTATATAATTCAAAGTTTATATTCATTTTTTCACTCCCTTAATATAAGTATTACTTATATACAACATAAATAATATATATTTGTATTATACCATTAGTCATAATATAATACAAGTGAAAGGAAGAAAAATATGAATAATAAAGAAATAATTGAAATTAATGAATTAAAAAAAGAAAAAAGGGAAATTAAAGAAGAATTAAAACAACTAATGAACTTTTTAAATAATTATCGACATTCATTTAATTATAAAGAAAGTATTAGTGCACTTGAAAGAATCCATAAATATTTTTGTAAACAGTGCGATAGAGAAACAAAAATAGATGAAGAAATTCAAACTATTGCCGATAAAATTGGTGTAAATTGCAAGCATCGCATTCTAGTAGAAATTCCATTATCTCACGAATGTCCTATATGTAAAAAGATATATACTTACCGTGATAGACTTCCAGATACAACGGAATATATCATAAGTGATTATAAATACGATAAAGAGAGTAATAAACTAGATGAAATAGTTTTAGCTAGTAGTAATGAAGAAACTGCTAATGAAGCAATACTAGCTTATTTTAATAATTTACAATATAGTCAAAATGTAAAAATAAAAATAAGGAGGAAAACAAATGAAAACTGATGACTTAAGGAAAGCCCTTAATGCTAGAGATGTGCTAAAAAAATACTATGGTGATGGCAAACGATATTTTGGAACAAGACTACAACATTTTGAATATGAATTGGAGGATGGAGAGTTAATTCCAATGAGTGAAGCTAAATGGTTTCCAAAAATTGATGCCCTAAAAGATGAATTTGATATTCTAAAAAAAGAAATTAAGGATGTAATATCAGAAAAACAAGCCGCTGAACATTTTATGAAGAATGAATTTAAATGTAATCATTCTGTAAGAATAAGTGACTGGGATTCTCGTGGAAGTTTAAGTAAATACCGTGATACTTGCGTCATTTGTGGGGAAAAATTCTTTGATAGTACTGTTTATAAAAGAAAAGATATCGAATCTTTGGCTGAAAGAAACCAACCACTTGCTACTTTTATTGGATATGAAAATGTTACTCCAAGTGGTTTTGATCCAGAGGAAGAGTTTATCACTAATTATCGGGAAAATGATATAATCAAAATATTATGGGAAATACTAGCTAAAACTGATAGTGAAGATATTGATATTGTCAGTGAAATAGCTAAACTAAACTTAGAAAAATGCATTATTAATAAACCACACAATAAAAATTTAATCTTAATAATTGTTGGATCTAATAAAGAATGGGTGGATGATTATACTTATCTAAAGGCAAGAAATTATTTAGAGAGTCAAGGCGTTACCAAATCTGTTATAGAATATTTTAAAAATTTATATAATGTAGCGATAGAGATCCTAGGCGATGAAGAAACAATAAAAGGCTATAATCAAGAAGATGATTTAATAGTTTTACAGCAATATACCGGGATTGAATATTTAAAAGGATATTTAGAATACATAAAAGATATTCCTTTTAGTCTAATCATTGATATGAGTAGTCTACGCACTTATGAAGTAGTAGATAATCAAATAATTCTTGCAAGGCATCAAATAGATTTAAAAAGTATTTTCCCTAACACACCAATCGTAAGTATTGAAGACTTTTACCATGAAGATATAGAAGTATTAGAATCAGCCTTAAAACAAACAGAAGGTAATACCTATGCTTATAAAGATAGTAGTTATTATTATCTTGAAGATGGTAAATTAACCAAAACTAATAATGCCTGTGATAAGATAAAAAGATTAATTAGAAAAAAAGGGAACTAGGATATGGATAAAGTTTTAGAAGCAAAAATTAAAAAAATGATTACAAGTACTAAAGCTAAATATCTTAAAACTAGCGAATTGTTTAAAGGAAATTTTATAGATTTAATTGAGGAAGAATATTTACTTCCCAATAATGTTTTGATGAGAAGAGAAAGAATAATTAAAAATAAGGGGAAGCAAGCCGTTATAATTATCGCTATTACGGAAGATAATAAGTATCTTTTGGTATCCCAAAATAGAGTAAATGGAATGACAACTTTAGAGTTTCCGTCGGGCTATGTCGAAGATAATGAAACAGTTACCCAAGCTAGTATTAGAGAGTTACTTGAAGAAACCGGTTATCTTTCATATAATATAAAACTAATTGATAGTTATTATTCCCAAATTGGTATCGATAGTTCCATTACTAATATTGTTATTGCCTATAATTCAGTAAAAACAAGTAACCAAAATTTAGGTAAATATGAATATATTAATTATGATGTATTTACCTTTGAAGAATTAAAATCCTTAATTGCTAATAATTATATAAATGGTGTTGGCAATAAACTAGCTTTTTATGAGTTATTACATCTAAATAGCAATAAAACAGTTAACAAGTCAAAGAAATTAAAAAAATAAGGTACTTTATTACATATAGAGTGCCTTATTTTCATTAAAAATATCTTGACAAAAACAAACAAATGTGCTAATATAAATCACTCGAAATGAGGAACGATTTATGCAATATTCTTTTATGGATAAATTATTAATTGATATTTATAATATTAGAAATATCCAGTCAATTCAAGTTAGTGATATTGTATTACCTATTTATAAAAATACTAAGAGTATGATTATTCCATGTTTAATGGTCGAATATGATGGTGGAAAAATGATAACTCTTTGTGCTAAAGATAAATATTTTGATATCTTTGTTAAAAAAACCATCGAAGTATATAACGACGAAAAGGATCATATATTTGATGACGATTTAATTGATCCATTTAAATTACATCGAGAGATAAAAATTGATGAACATACCAAAGAAATTTTTGAAAACGGTGAACTTTTAAAAAACTTAAATATGCTTTCATTTTATGAAGGAAAAGAATCTTATCCACATAGCTTATTATTTAGTGTTGATACCATTACTTTATTATTACCAATTATTGATTATCATTTAAAAAAAGAACTTGCTAGTATGAAAATGAATTTAGTGACTGAAGGTAATCTAAAAGGCTATCGCAATCGCTATTCATTAAATGGTAAAGTTAACGGGATACCAACATCTATTTTATTATCTTGTGATTTAGTTGATAATAATAAATATCACTTTGAAGTAGGGGGCATACTTTCCAAAAATACACCTATTATCATTGAAATTAGTTTTATGAACGAAAGTATCAATGTTAAGTTAACCGTAGATAAATATAACTTAGAAAGTAACTACACATATTTAATTAATAATGGCATGATTAAAGAAATAAATGAAGCTTCAGTTGATGGTAAAACCATTTACTATAAAAATAATGATCTAGAAAAAGTAACTGCAGATAGTTTCTCAAGTTTAGTTACTTTTGATGGAAGAAATGATTTTACTTGGTTCAAATTACCATGGAATGCTTATTACGGAACATTTAATAATACTTTCCCATTATCATCAATTGAAAACAATATTGAATCTGGTTCAGTCTATTTATCATATTCAAAAAAAGGCTTTATTAAGTTAGAACATTATATGCGTAAATATAAAAGAAGTCAATCTAGTCAGGCTATGGGACAAGTAATTGCCTTAGATGAAAGAATTAAAAATACTAAAGGTATTTGCTTATCAAGTAATGATAATACTTATTTAATTGAAACAACATTCTTAGATGCAATGCATATGAATGGTTACTATAATGAAAATTTAAAAAATCATTATTTCTATCATTTAGCAAAATGCGATAACGGAATTGAAAATATTAAAGGGGATGAACTTGTAAGTATTGGCCCATCTGATGGAACTTATAGTTATAGTGATATTAAAAATCACGATTTAGTTTTAAAACGTGTAAGGGGGAATAATTAATGGAAGAATTAGAAATATATAAAAATTTATTAAGAACAATTAGAAATAATAGTTATTTAGACTATTTAGTAAGAAAGTATTTAGTCGAATATATTAGTGCTGTTAGAGATGGTAAAAGAAATAACGATTTCTATGAACTAGATTTTTTAAACAAAATCGTTTTAGAATTTATTAATAAAGAAGATGTTAAAGTAGAACATTTTGAAATGTTAATTGAAATTACCAAAGAATTATTACCATTAGGTTTAGAAACACCTGATTATGATGCCATAAAAGCAGCTATTATCAATGGTAATATCGATAATGATAAGACTTTATTTGCACTTTTTGATAATCGTCTTGATTATATCCAATTAATGCGTATTATTTCAAACGATAAATTCTTATATGAACATAAAGATTTAATTATTGATTTTGCTATTAATGTTAGTCCATATTGTATTAATCAAAATGAATTAAAAACTGAAATTATGGCTTATATGAATGGCTTAAAAAGTGAACTAGGTAGTCTTGATGAATATGCCACTAAGCGTATTAATGATGCTAGATGGAAAAGTGGTATCTATGACCTTGATGAAAAAACTTTAGCCGAACTTGCTGAGAGTGTTCGTAGTGCTAAAGAATTAGTACGTATTTTTGATGGTATGAAAAAGCAAGTAACTATGTATGAAGACAAAATAAATACCATGACAAATAATAGTAAAAATGAATTAACTAGACATGCTGCTGCTTTAATGAATGAATTTGATAATCGAATTAACTTACAATTGCAAAAAACATCAAAACAGTTGGAAGAATCATTATCAAATATGGAAGCTCAACTTAGAAGCAGTAAGAATCAAATTATCGATCAAGTACTTAAAGAAGCTAATGAACAATTAAATGAAATTAAAAGAATTACCAATACTTTATCGACAACGACAACTGGCGAATTATTGCGCATTCAAAAAGCCAGTGAACAAAGCGTTGAAAGACTTCGTACCATTATTGATGGCCCAATGCTAAAAGAAATGTTAAAAGAAACGGCTGATTATGAAGGGCTAAAAGAAAGCTTAACTAAATTTGAAGAATTAATGGCTAAAAAAGTTGAAGTTGAAAGCACTAATGTAACGGAAGGACCAGCCATCTATATTCCTGGTAATGATCGAATCGTTATCCCAGCTAACCCTAAAGTAGTTTTACCAAGAGGTGAAATAAATAATAAAATACTTCCAGCTTTTGATGAAAATATTCCATTCGATGTTAGAATGAAAAAAATCATGAGTGAAAAGAAACGCAGGGAAGCAAATGGTGAATTATTCCACGAAATGACTGATGAAGTAATAAATTGTATTATGGAAGGTGATTGGCCATATTTATGGGGACCATCTGGTTGTGGTAAATCATATCTTATTAAACAGGTTGCTAGCTTATTGGGTATTGAAGTCGTTGAAAATGGTAAGATTACCGATAAATATAGTATTATGGCTTATAATGATCCACATGGAAGATTTAGAGCTACTCAAGCTTTTATTGCCCTAGTATACGGTGGATTACTTTCATTAGATGAATTTGATAATGGTAATACCGATACCCAAGTTGTTTTAAATGAATTATATTCAGGTTTATTGGATGTTCTTGATCATTCTGAAAAGAAACGTTTTGTAACCTTTGCTGAAGATATGGTTGTGCCAATCAATCCGAACTTTAGAATGATTAGTGCTGGTAATACTTCTGGTGAAGGAGAAAACCAAATATTCTCATCACGTGGTAAAATCGATGAAGCCGTTCAAGAAAGAATGACTCCGAAAAAATTTAATTATGATAACCGTGTTGAAAAACGTATTTTTGCTGAATATGTAAGTTGGTATAACTTCTTTGTAACCTTTAGAAAAGCCTGTGATAATTATGCCGTACAAGCAGGACACAGTACTGCTCCTGGTATGATTACTACTCGTGATGCTGCAGCATTAGTTAAATATATTAGACATAACAGTAAAAGTGTTGATCAAATAATGTTAGAAAAATTCGTTCAAGTAAAGAATGCCGATTATTTAAATGTTATTATTAGAGAGATGGAAAAAACATATAATGTTGCTAGAAATGATCGAAATGTAACCATTCCTAAAGGTACACCATTAAGTTCTCTAGATGAAAAAGTATTAGCTAGAAAATTAATCCAAAATTGCAAAGCGAATATAAGGAATTAATATTATGAATGATAATTATGAAAGATTTCCAAGTAATATATTTAAACCAACAACCATTGAAGATGATTACAAATATTTTTTAGCAAGATTTAGTAATTTATATGATCTATATGAATATTTAAAGAGTGATCCTTGGTTAAATAGAAGTGTTTTTAGAGAATTAGCTAGTATTGATGGTGAAAAAGATTTTGCAGGAAAACCATATGCTGAAGCTGTGGAAGATTTAATTAAAAATGAATATAATCCTGGATATACTGAATTTGTAAGACTTAATAACGGCCTTGAGAATTGTATCAATGTGCCAGTTCATAAATATAAAACGGTGATGACGCTAGCTGGCGGGCATTTAAATATTCCCGCATATTCCGTTGGGAATCCTCTTTGCTATGAAACTGAAGAACGTATCACTAAACCTAAATTTGTCAGTATTAATGCCTTATTAAACTATAGCTATCGAATATCAAAAAGCCAAGTATTTAATCGTGCTGTCATTATGACAAATATCTTAAAAGCTCTAGAAAATGCTGGCTATGGTATTGATTTAAATGTCTTTTCACTTCTTAGAGACTATGATGAATATATGCATATTGTCATTAAAATAAAAAATTATGGTGAAAAACTAAATATGATTTCCCTATATAAAACATTATGTAATGTCGAATTTCTAAGAAGAATTATTTTCCGTGTTATGGAAACCATTGAGGTAGAAAGCAGTTGGGGCTTTGGCTATGGTAATGTCTGCTACGAAGACGAAGTAGTTAGCGTATTAAAACTTAACAAAAATGATATTTTCTTTGGTCCACCTGATTCCCTAGGAATCCATGGCAAAGATTTAGGTGACGATTTTGCTAGAGCTATTGAATACTTAAAACTAGACGATAAAATTGATGTAGACAAAGCTAAAAGTGAATTTAAAAATAAAGTAAGAAAATTAACTATTTAAGGGTGTGAATAAAAATGAAAAACACAAAAAATGAATTTGTTCAAAGAATTCCTAGTCATTATGTTGGCAAGGACTGTATTCAAGTAATGATCCCACATATGGGAGATACTATTTCTATTTTAGATGCCGATGGCGTGATATACCGAAAAGGATATAATAAATATCTAACTGATCCAAGAAGAAAACAATTCCCTTATGCCGAAATTCCAGTTCACATGGATTTTGTTAAAGGTAAGAAAGTAGAATTTATTAATCAAATTTATGATTTTGATAAGGTTTATATCATCATTGCTGATGATATGATTAGAGAAAATTACGTCATAAGAGATGGTGACGAAGCAATATTATTTACTAAATGTCTTAATCCAGTTGAAGAAAGACCGCAAGTTTTAAGTCGTAATGAATTAGAAAAATTGGTAAGAATAGATCCTACTAGTGTCTTTAACCTACAAGGACAGGAGTTATTATTTGATCACATATTAAGTGATGAAGAAATAACTGATTGGTACCGCAAAGAATTGATAAGAAAAAGAAAAAATGAATTAGTTTATGGTGAAGATAACAATACTTATAAAGAATTAACCGATTATTTTTATAAAAGTGTTAATAAATTAACTATCGAAGATGTTCCAAGCGGTCTTACTTATACTGAAGGTCAAATTCTTATTACAACTACTGATGATAAAGAAGCAACTAGTATTAAACAAGCCAAAAAGTTTCAAAGTATTAAAATGCTTCATGTCGACTTTTTAGGACCTGATAGTTTCTTAGTACAATTAGATAATTATCCAATTACGATATACAATATCGCTCATGCTAGACAATTAGATTGTACAAACAGAAAGAACACTCCTGAACCAAAATTCAGTAGATTATTAAATAAAAATATTGATTATGAAGAAGTAAATAGAAATAAAAAATTGATTTTATCATTAAAAAATAACAATTATAGTTAGGAGAAAATATAATGACAGAAACCGAAAGAAGATATAAAATATTAAAAAGAACTAGCTATCAAGAGCAAATTTCTAAAGAAGAAAAGAAGGCCACTAATGAAACTTTCTTTTTAGGAATGGCTGCCGCTGCCGCCTTATGTACTTTTTCGACTGCAGCAAATGCCAATACTAGCGAGACTTTAAGACTTTTCGATATCATTCTAGGAATAGCAAATACTTTCTTTGGAGCTCAAGATCTAAAGAGATTAATCGAGGCAATCAGTAAGAAAACAATGCTAGAAAGTAAAGTTGAAGATATCGATATGGATTTAGCTATGGATGAACAAATTCCAACTATTAGTAAAAGAAGATAATAACACAAAATGGTTTATTATAAAAGATAAACCTTTTTCATTTAAATAAAAAATGTTATAATCGTTATTGAGGAGGAATAAATATGAATGTTGTTGGCACAATGTTTTTTAAAGATGAAAAATTATTAATTGATAAACCTAGAAAAAGACCCACATATCAAATGATTGGAGGCCATGTTGAAGAAGGCGAAACGCCACTAGTGGCTGTCATTAGAGAATGTCACGAAGAATTAGGTAGTGAAGCCAAGTTTGATCCTTCATTAATGGAATTAGTAATGGAATTCGATGAAATAGCTACTAGCGATGGGATTACGCCAATTCATTTCTATGTATTTAAATATAATGGTGAATTAACTGGTAAATTAAATACTTCAGAAGAAATTGAAGCTTTTCTTTGGTATGATTCCTCTTACGGAACTGATATACTATCTAATACCTTAAAGAATGAAGTCGTTCCATATTGCTTGAGAAAAAAATTAATTAAATAAATAAAATAACAATTTATCTTAAAGGTAAATTGTTTTTAATTATTATTGTTTTTAATTATTATTTAATAGATTTTAATATAAAAATATGGTAGAATTATAGTTAGATAGATAAATAGATAATGTTTTTGGAGGAATGTAATGAGAGAAGATTTATTAGATAACGAAGATTTAGCAAGGGCATTGGCAGAATATTTAAAAAGAGAGAGATTAAAAAGGCAAACATTCATAGATGAAAATAAAAAGAATTTATATTATGATAATTTAAGCTTTAATAAAGAAATCACTAATTTAGATAAGTTATATAGTTATAAGATTAATAAAGATAGTCAAATATTTGATGAAGCAAATGATTTTATCACAATTCCACAAATTCAAAGAGAAATTAATAGAGAATTATATGGAGGACCTACACCGATAGAACAGGAAACTGCAAGAGCTAGATTTTTGCAAGATAATACCCAAGTATTAAGCATCGATTCATCAAGTTTCTTAAAAGAAGATACCTTTGTAATTCTTACATCCATAAAAAGAGATATAAATAGTATTGCTTATGCTACTAATCTTACTGATGAAGTTAAACAAACAGCTATTTTAGAAGCCAAAAAACAAGGTTATGTTTTTCGCGCCGACACCCCATTATTTATGTTATATGATTCTGAATTAATTAGGGGATCACTAAACAAAGATGTAAATTCTATTATTTTTCTTCCTAGAGATGCCATAACAGATGAATTAATTGCTTATGCAAGAGATACTGCTTTAAAAAATGGTTATACCTTATCCAATAATAGTCCGAGATTCTTAAGAACTGATATTGAAATAATTAAGCAAACTCTAAGATTAGACAAAAATTCAGCTATTCATATTAATTGGGATAGCCTTAACGCTGATGAGTTAAATGATATCGAAAGATACATTATAGAAAATCATTTAGACTATATTATAAATGTCCAAAGTCCAATCAATTTCAAAAGAAATGCTGATATATGTATTATAAGTGCTAAAAATGATCCTGATAGTGTTAGTTATTTTGATTGGAAATACTTACATGAAAACGAAGAAGAAGGAAAAAGAGTTGTCGATGCCTTAGTAGAACAAAATTATGTTTTAAATAATACTTCTCCTGATATCTTAAGAGGAACACCTAGATTATGTTTAAATTCAGTTAAAAATGATATAAATAGTGCTAGATATTTTTCTAAAGAATTACAAAATTTATTAACATACGATTTTGAAAACCCACTTATAAAAGATACAATAAATGATAAATTTAGAAAAACTATATATGAATTAAGACATTATTTACTTGAAAATGACTTTTATTCATTGGAAGAAACCTCTAAGTTTGATCTTCTACTGTTAAAGGATGATTTCATATTAGATTATTATTTAAAACAATTGGGAGCTCATCAAGATATTGAAGATGAAAAAGATAAAATCTTCTATAGCAGAGTAAAAACTTTTGTAAAGGACATTTTATCAACTTCATTAAGTGTTGCTAATACAAGAAAAGTCTTTAAAATGGTTGCTGAAAAGAAATGGGAAGAATATCGCAGGGAGAATAATGACTATTACACCAATATCTTTAACAGAATATGTGATTCATTAGAGAAGAATAACAATTTTATTAGTGCTATAAATGAACTTAAATTTTTAATGAAAATAGATGATGTCCTAGATGAAAGAAAATATGCTTTATTTAATGCATTCATCGAGTATCACCAACTATATCATAGAACAAACGCTGATAATAAAATGGAATTATTACAAGCTAAAAGAGATGATATATCTAAAAATGCTGCTTTGTTTATTTCTAAAAGTAAAGAAGATTATATCAAAGAACAAATGGCCCAGTTTGATGAACAATATAAACGTTTCTTTACTATTCGTACTGATAATCCAATTGTTAGGAAAAAAGTTATTGAAATTAAACAAAGGGATATGCTAAAAAAACTATTTAATAGTCAAGACACAAATTTAATGCAAAAATTAGATGTTATAAAAAATAAATATTTAGGATATAACTATAATCATTCAATTAACCAAGATATAATTCCTTCAATTTTAGATCTATTTATTTCTAAGTCAATAAATAGTAATGTATCAAGTATCGATGATGTAATATTATCCCAAAAACCAATAAGATTCGATGAATATGAAAATTATGAAAAAGTCTCAAAATTGCTTAATCGACTAAATAGTCATAATATAAGTTTTGATGGCGATGAAGTAAGAAAATATCGTGACTTCATCATCTTTGATGGTGAAAAATATGTATATAATGGTAGTGGATTTAGTGAAGAAGAAATTACTCAAATAATGGGATATAAGGATTTAAAATATGTCTTTGGTAAAATTAGAAGTGAAATTATTCAAATTGCAAAAAGTATTGATAAGTTTGATAAAATAACCGATGAAGATATAAAAACAGTCATTGGCGAATGTCCATTCACTGATGAATATTATGAATTTGATTCAAGTATTTATAATAGATATTTTTTACTATTTATTGATGATTATGTTAATGTCTTTACCGAGAATAAGGATGTAATATTAGATGATAAAAAATATGCATTATTACAACAGTTAGCATATTCAGATGGTTTAGTTCATGTTGCTGCCATAACTGCTGTAGGTTTTCATGATACAAAAGATTCTAAATTTGCTGAAATTGACAAATATGTTTCAGATGAAGAGGTAGCAAGTGTTTTAGCAAACATTCCCAATTTAATGAATATGCTTGCTCCTAATGAAATAAATATTGATAATCTAGATAAAGTCTTAGACTTTAAAGAAATGTTTAAATACGCTGATTTAAAACAAATTAGCTTATTAGGCAAAGATGTTATTAAAAAGATTTATAGTAACAATAGTTATACATCAAATTCTCAAGCTGAAAGAATAAATGTTGCTTGTGATTTATTAAGTGCTATGACAGCAAGAAATACGGCCACTGTGCCATATATTAATGGCTCATACCATAATTATCGATATTCAATGTATGATTCAACTGATGCAACATTACTAACTGCCGGATTAGACACTAATGCTTGTTTTAGATGCTGCGGTAATGATAATGACTTTCTTCACTATTGTGCTCTAGATAAAAATGGTTTTGTCATTAAATTAACTGATACTGAAGGAAACTTTATTGGTAGAGCATCAGGTTTTAGAAATGGTAATGGCGTTTATATAAATCAATTAAGAACTATTTATGATAAAAAATCATCTGCTTATGGTTCTGAACGAGAAGCAATTATTAAGACTTTTGAACAAGCATGTAACGATATTGTAGAAACATCACAAAAGAATCCAAATGAAGAAAACAAAATTGATTTTGTTGTTGTAACTCAAAGTTATACATTAGCAGATGTTAAACGTAATGTGAGTGAAGATACTAGACAAGAAATTGGAAATGCTCCAATGGATGGTACAAGTGAAGACTGGAAAAACTTTATAAAAAACACTAATAATTTAAGGGAAGCAAAGTCATCAGGTTATTATTTTACAACTGATTTTGGAAATTATTCACTAATATGTATCAAATCAGCAGTTGGAGAATTAACACCTGATAAAATTAAAAAAGGAGATGTTCCTGCTTTATATATGAGGACAAGAAAACAAATAAGTGCTGAAAAGTCTAATGAAAATACTGAAATAGCTGTCAATAGAATTAGAGCAATGTATTCACATCAGACAGGAGAAAAATTTAACTATTTAAAACTACCAGAAGGATCTAGAATAGCAAATGGTGATAATTGGTATATCTTATTTGGAGAAGAAGGAATAATTGATAGCTGTTATTTAGCTAGTGATCCATTTGCTGCAAAAGAATTTAATGCAGTTATGGAAGAATTACTAACCCAAAAACAAATTTCTGAAGAAATATCTGCATCTACACCTAAAAGATAATATAAATATTATAATAAAAAATAATTACGACTTATCAAAAGATTGAAGTTGTAAAATAAAAGTAGACACATAAAATGACGTGTTTACTTTTTCTTTGGTATAATTTAATAAAGGAGATGATACAATGGGAAGAACTAAGGGTGGGAAAAACAGATATTGGTCTAAGGAAGATAAATTAAGAATTGTTAAAGATATGATTGAGAACAATTTGGGTGAAAAAGTAGCAGGAAAGAAATATAACATTTCACATAGTATGGCTGGAAAATGGCGAAGAAATTATCTTAACTTTAGAGAGCAAGCGTTAGAAAATCAGAAAAAACCAGGTAATCCATTGAGTAAATATTCAAGTAAAAAGAATTTAACAGAAATGGAACAACTTCAATATGAAAACATGAAATTAAGAATTGAGAATGAACGATTAAAAAAAGGATACCTTGTGAAAGGAGATGGTTCAGTTGTAGCGTTCAAGAAATAAAGCAAAAGGAATTTGAAATAGTTGAATTATTAAGTAAAGATTATTCAGTAAAATCATTATGTGAAGTAATGAACATATCAAGAAGTGGTTATTATAAATGGTTGAAAACAAAAGACATTTTAAATAGATATGAAATAAATCGTAAAGATTTAGAACCATTAATTAGAGATATTCATAAAAGAAAGCCAAGCTATGGTTATCATAGAATAAATGCCATCATTCGAAGAGAAACGGGTTGGGTTGTATCCGACAATCTAGTACATAAGGTTTGTAAAATATTAAAAATAAGAAGCAGAGCTAAACATTATTCCATTTATAAAAAACCAGGGGAAGAATCAATAAAATATCCCAATCTTATTAATAATAATTGGAAAACTTCAAGACCATTAGAAAAAATAACTTCAGACACGACAATGATTTGGTTTAAAAGGCAAAAATACGATTGGACTTATTATGTTGATGCATTTGATGACTCAATAATAGGCTCGGATGTTAAGCCATTTTATCATGGATTTAGTCTTTCAAATCATAAAGATGCCTTAAACGATATGCTTAATAGCAAAATAAAAAGAGGATATAAAAGCCAAGAAACCATTTTCCATTCAGATCAAGGCTCAGTATATTCCTCACTAGCATTTAATAATGCTCATAAAAATTATAACATAAAAAGGTCAATGTCGAGAAGTGGAACTCCGACAGATAATCCAATAATTGAATCTAAGAACGGCTGGTTAAAGAAAGAAATGTATATTGATTTTAACCAAGAAGATTATGAAACAGTAGAAGATTATATAGAAGCAATTATATATGACCACAATTATTTAAGACCTAGTTATGCACTAAATTATAAAACCCCAATTGAGTATAGAACTGAATTAGGGTTTAAATAAGTCATTTTTAATGTCTACTTTCTATTGACAAGTTCAATCAAAAGATAAGTCGTTTTTACTTGAAAATAATGATAAAAATGTTATAATATATAACCAATCAGGGAGGATATTATGAAAATAGATGATTTACAAAAAGATTTGCCAAATTTTTGGCAAGATATACAAAAAGATCCAAGTGAATATAAAGTAATGATTTCCTCATTTGCTAATTCACTTGCATATCGTTATTTAAATAATAAATGTGAATATTTTAGTTTTGAGGGATTGTTATGCAATATAGACAATTTTGTTGAAACATATAATAAAACTGGAAAATTTCCACAAGTACTTTTTGTTGATTTATGGATAGATGATGTTGGTCAAAACTATGCTGAATTAGCATATAGATTAGAAAAAATTGTTATTGAGTATATTGAAAAAATTACTGGTAAAGAAATGTCCTCTAAAAGTATAGAAATTCCTGAAAACTATAGCCATATGCGTAGAGCTTTGTTTAACTCTATACATTTTTATAGTTTTACGCATACAACTAGTTTATTGGTTGAATATGCATTAGATAAACAAGCACACATATATCATGAATTAAGGTCTTCAACTCAATTTAAATTTGCTCAAAATATTAGATTTCAAACTATTTCTAAAGAAAATGGTTTATTTTTACAAAATTCAATGTTTCCATGGATTCATATGACTTTAGATGAATATGCACTATGGAGATATAATATTTTAAACTCTAATAAATGGTCCAATTATGAAGCACCAGAATTTTGTTCAAGTATAGATACTTTTGTTGCCAATGAACCTAGTTATGGTTCACAAGTATTAGTTGCACGCCAAATTAATCAAAATGATATTGTAGTAACAAGTTATTGTTTATTTGATTCAATCGTAAATAACGATTCTGTTAATAGCAAAATATATAGTCTTTTATTATCATCTGGTCATTCTGCGTTAGCTGAAAAATATCGTGTTGCATGTAATTATAGTGAGTGTAGAACTTCCTTATTAACATTACTTAGTGGTATATGTATGTTACATTCAGCTCTTTTAGATGGTCAATATAATTTTCTAGGCTCATCTTTTAATAACCAAGTGTTTGGATATGGTAATAAAGTAGATGTGGATTTACATGATTTAATAATTGGTAATAATTTTGAATTATTAAATCAATTATCTGAAGTTTTTCAATCTCAAATGATAAATTTACCAAAAAATACAAATGACAATGCTAGTTGGATTAATAGTTTGAGCGATATGGAAGTTGAACGTTTTTATAGGCAAAAATTGAGAAAAGAGCAAGATAATAACTTTACCCCATGGAGTGAAATTGTTAAGGATAATCAATTGCTACGAAATGTTTCTCTAATTTGTGAAATACCATTATTATGTACATTGTTGGCAGATGGCTATGTCGAAATTGAAAAAATTCATCCAAATGGTGGAAATAATGAACAACTTAATGCGTTGTTTCTTCGTTCAAATTTTTTTACCATAATATTAAATTATTTACAACTAGAAGATTATTATGCCGATTTGCTTATTCTTGAAAAATTTATTCTTGAGCACGGCTTAGCTGAAATTCCAATGATGATGCGTATGGGTAGGTATCTAGAAGAAAATTATTCTTTTATAGATGGCACTAATGTATTTAGCAATGCTGTTAGACATATTTGTAATTCTGGATATAAATTACGCGATTATATTCCTCAAAATGAAGAAGTAAAAACTAAGCAACGAGAACTTGTCCCTAAATTTATGCAAGATATAAGAAATGGGAAAGCTTAAAAAAATTAATGTAGATCATTAAAAACTAAAAATATTTATTTCAAGAATCACAATTATGTTATTACTTATTTAATTGCTCAGGAATGGACTAGGGTTGGTAATATAGGTGGATGGTTTGATATTATTAAGGATGTATCAATTTATATGAAAAATCCTAAAGATAGAAAAACTTTAAGAACCGTAAAACAAGTAATTAGACAAAATGAAGAACGCATTAGAAGTGTTGATTATTCATCTTTACTAGCGATGCTTGCTAGGCAAAGAAAAGGTTTTGAAACATTTGAACCCGAAAAAATTTTAGAAAATGTTTATGCTTTAAGAAAGATAAAATAATTATTAATTATATTTTGAGTAATAAGAAAATAAAACAACTTATCTGAGTGATGTGTTGTTTTATTTTACTTTACTTTTATCAACATTTATAGTATAATACAAAGCTATATTTGGGGGAAATTATTATGGGGTTTATAAGTAAATTAAAGTCTTTCTTCTTTAATGAACAAGAAGTAGGCATCATCAACATTGGTGATCTAATGCAGATTCCTGGTAGAGAATATTTTAAAGATAATGAAGAAGCCTTAAATTTAATTGATAAATATAAAGAAGAATATCTTAATATATTACAGTCAAAGAAAACTATTTATAGTAGGGATTTATCATTTGATGATTTGCAAAGCGAAATTCTTATGAATGTTGATTTAGTGTTAGAAATCGTTGGTCATAATCGTGACTTATATGATGAAATAAAAAAGCCTAAATCTAAAAATATCATCGATATGATTAAATTGAAATTATATTTAAATAGAATCGAAGAGATGGAAACGGAAACCATTATTAGATTAATCGCCCTAAAAGAACTTGAAAAGGGAAGAAGAGTTCCTCATATAAATCGTAATGCCTTAAAAGAAGAAATAAATATTTTAACTACTAATTTAGTAATTTTTATCAATCAAAAAAGAGCCATAAATATAGAAACCAGCACATATTTATCTAACGTTGTTATAGATAATAATGCTAATGAAAACGTTGATAAAGAGTTAATGGATTTAATAAAATTAGCAAAAGTATATATAGATATAAGCGATGTTCAAAATATGGATGTCAAGCCAGAAATTAAAATTGCAATCATTGAAAGAAGATTAGAAATATATTGTTATAAACATAAAAATGAAATTACAAAATTAACTAAAGAAGTTAATGATTTAGATAATACAGATCTATCTTTTACTCACTTAAAAAAGGAAGATTTCTTAAGGATAATTACTGATTTAGAAGCAAAATATGAAATATTCAGAAGGTATGGTAGAAATGTTGTAACCCAAGAACATTTATATAATTTATATCGCGTTAAATTTGATATTATCACATTTGTTCTGGAAGATTATAATATTATGCCTTATATTAAGAGCGTTACCGAAAAAGAAATCTATGAAGATATAATTTTCAAGAAAAAAGAAAAGATTATTAGAGGTAAAAATTCAACTATAAAGGAGATATTTGGTAAGAATGAAAAAAAGGCCATAAAATATCTAGCCAGTTTATTTCAGGAAGATACTAGAAGATCTGAAATATTTAGTGAATATGCAATAGCTACAAGTAGTACCATCTTAAAATTACTTTTAACATTTGATAGTGAATATGATTTTAGAAGATTTTATGATAACATTCTCGTTGATACTAAAAAAAATATGGAATACTTCGAAGATAGTTATTTTACTTGGCAAGATAAAATACCACTATCTTCACTTATGGAATTCATGAGCCCAGAAATAGCAACTGAATACTACATGTCAAAAGATTATAAAAATAAGTATTTGTACAATCTATATTATTTAAGTAAAGAGATTTCAGGTAGTTATCATTTACCAGAAGGATTAGTTAGTATAAATATTCCCTCTTATGAACCGCCATATTTAGTTGGATATAAAATCAATCATCACTATTTAAGAAAAATTAGAACAGAAACTAAAAATAAAAGTGTATTTTTTCCAGATACTTTAGAGAATATTACTGGTGATTTATTTGGTAGTACAAAAATTTCAAAAGTACATTTTAATGCCCGTTTAAAAAGCATTTCTCAAACTTTATTAGAACCTTATGGACAACTTACAATTCATATTCCAACAAAATTAGAAACTGTTGGAAGAAGCACAATAGATTTAAGTAATATAAAAGTAATATATTTCTTTGATGAAGAAGCAAAACTATTTAATAAAAAAAATAAACAAAGTTTATGTGAATTATTATACGATGTCTTTATGATAAATGCTGAAACATCACAAATAGTAACCACTAACAATCAGAAAATTGTCTTTGAAACACATGGTATTAATGATACGGTTACTAATGAAATCGATTTAGAAGAATTGTGTAAAGATATTAAAATAGATAAAAATATTAGCCATATTTTTCTAAAAGGAAAAGATGGCATAGAATATTATAGATTAAATCCAGAAGATATTAGAATTATTGTAAATATACTTATACATAGAATAAATGTGATAAAAGAACCAGTAAGAAAATTAGTAAGACGAAAATAATACATGAAAGGAGAATATTAAATTATGAATGATTCTTGCAAAGATAGTATAGTTTTATCTGATAAAATTAAAAAATATATTAATGAACTTTGTAATAGATTAAATATTAATGATTATGTTGGTATTATTGCCTATGGTAGTTATGTATGTGGTAGAAGTAATAATTTATCAGATTTAGATATCATGATAATTAAACAAAACTATGAAACTCAAGATTGCGGTAGTTTAATGGTTGATGGTATTAGAGTTGAATATTTTATCCAAGACTTAAAAAGATTATATGAATTAATTAAAACTGAAATTGATTGTAATGATCCATCTCATTTATCTAAATTTGTGACTTGTAAAATAATATATGATAAAGATAATGAGGTAGCAGAATTCATTGATTATGCTAAAACTTTATATAATACTAAAATTAAAGAATCATTTAATGATGATGATAAATTTGCCTTATTTGCAATTAATAATCGTATCGAAGATTTAGAGTCATTAATTAATGATGATAGCTTCTATGCGGTATATTTTGTTGTATTAGAAAAAATAAGAAGTTTATATCATAAAATATATGGTATTATCGATTTACCATTAACAAAAATATATCGTCTTTATAATGATTCTAATTTTGCTAAAAACTATATTTCATCCCCAGTACATAATTTACCTAATCAGGAATTTATTAAAAGATATTCAGAATGCTTAAAGATAACAGATAAAAATGTTATGCTAAAAAGAATAAAAGAATTACAAGCATATTCATTTAATAATTTAGCTTTTGACCCAACTAATTTCTGTTTAAAATATACTAAAAAAGCACCATTTAGAGTTTAAGAAAATGTAATTATAGATAATTTAGTATAGTTAATATTCAAGCATATGTAAAGAAGCACTATATATAGAATTTGATTTAGAATGAGGTTTCTTTGACCAAATGTATTTAAATGATATAATATAGTGCACTCAAAGGGGGATTATTTGTGAATAAAATTATTTTTTACAAATTTAAAAGAATAGCTGATAATTGGTATATTGTTTTTTTAGATGAAAATAATAATTACCAATTTATAAATAATGATAGAGAAGCTTTAGTTGCATATTTTAATAATCATAAAGATTGTCTTTTTATCGGAGCTAATAATTTTAAATACGATGATATTTTATTGTCGTCTTTGATTAAGAATCATAATTTAACGGATTTAGTTACTGAAGAAGATATTAGTGATTATTTACCACGCTCCTTAGATATAACTCAAGGAATTGTCCGTAATAATCTTATTGATTTTACAAGTATTATATATAGTATTTGGCATGGTGATAAAGCCCTTTTAAATCATTATGCCATTGATGAAGCCGACACAAAAAAAGAATTAATATTTGATGTGGAAGTAATTAAAAGTTTATATGCTATTGAAGAAAGGCAAAGATTCTTAAAATGGAAAGAAGATATTATTAAAAAATATAATTTGCCTAAAAAAGCTTATCATGCATCATTTGGAAGATTAATGGAATATATTATTGAATTAGATGTAGATAATGTTCAAAAATTTCAAAATGGCAAAAAGTTTACTTTGGATAAAAAACTTGCCATAGAATTACAATCAAAAAATGATGCCTTTCTTAATGATATTTTATCAAGTCTAGAACAATTCTATAGTAGCGGTGAAGAAACAAATCGACCATCTATTACAATCGGTGACTGTCAGATCAAATTAAACGAACAGGGAATCCTTGGAAGTAAGAGTGAAGATTATTTTGATGTTGATGCTAATCACACATATTTATATATTGATTTTAATAGCTTTGGTCCGAATATTTTAATCAATAATAATTGGCTTGCTGATGTTAGTGAGCACGCTGATAGGTATAGTGAAATTAAAAATAAGAGAATTGAACTAAAAAATGGTAAACAATTAGAGCAATTATTTTATAAAAATATCCTAAATGCTGGCTTAGATGATTTAACTAAAGTATATACCAAAGATGGCTACAATATTGGACTGTCTCTATCAGTAAGTGGTATTATGACAATGATGTTATTATATAGAAATATCTTAAAGTATGACATTGAATTAATTGAGTGTAATACTGATGGATTTATAATTAAATGTGCTAAATCAGCAGTTGATGATATCACGAATGAAGTTAAACTTTTAGAAGCAAAATTAAACTTATCATGTGATGTCGATGTAATAAAAAAGATCGTTCATTTTGATGAGAAAAATTACATCATGGAGTTTGAGGGCGGAAAAATAAAACATTTAGGTGTATTTGGAACATTCCAAGATAACCCATTAAATTATACCGGTATTATGGCCGTTGATGAAGCAATAAGAAACTACTATTTATATGATATACCTGTTAGTGTAACTTTAAGAAAACTTCGAAACACAAATAAACTAATGGCATTTCAAATAATTAAAAAACAAAGAAGCAACGAGAAACCAAAATATTTAAAACATAATCGCAATTATGTTTTGTGTCCTTGTGATGTTAGTCGTTTATTCGCAGTTAGAAAAGATAAATTAAAAAATACGTTTTATCTAGAAAGTAAAAAAGGAAAATATGAAGAATATAAAGTAAAACGTGGAAGAAGTATTAAAGATGGCTTTTTCTATTTTGAAGTATGTGATAATGAACTTGTAGATATAAATAATATCGATTTAACATATTATATTGATAAATGTTATAAAGTCATTAATGCTCACCCTAAAGATAAAAATGTTAATGTTAATCTTAATAATAAAAAGAAATTTGGCTTTATTGACTTAGATGGAACATTAATAAAAGATATGCGTGAAGAAATTAAACATCAAATATTTACTCAGTCTGTATATAATATTTTAGATGCTTCAGAAATAGATTTGGCCTATGATTTATTTAATCAAAGAAACGGAAATTATGTACTTCAGTTTTTAGGCTTATGTAAAAAATATAAAGGTTATGGAACAATCGATAATTTTGCAGTATTTTTAATGAATAAAAATTTATTTCCAAATGTTAAAGATATCGAAGTATATAAATTATTTATTACAAAGTACCTTTTGTTAGAGCAAGAATATGCTAGTGATATAGAAATATTTAATGAATCGAAAGGAACATTAGAAAAATTAAAAAGCGATGGTTATGAACTTATACTTTATTCAAATTGGTTTAAATCTGTTCAAGAAGCTAAATTAAGAACCCATAATTTATATGATTATTTTAATAATTTATGTACAATAGATGAATATTATGCTAAATCTTCAATAAAAGGATGGACCGATATTTTATTATCAAACAATGTTCAAGATGAGGATTTAAAAATAATGCTTGGTAATGGTTCATCTGATATGGTACCAAAGCGATTAAATATTCCAAGTATCATAGTAAACCCATCCAACAGAAGCCTTCCAGACAATGTAATTAATAATGGAATAATTATTAGTTCTTTAAGTGAAATAAATGATCCATATTTTAATGAAGAAATAAACAAGATAAAAACTATGAGACTAAAAAAAAAGTATTGTTTGACAAACGAGCAAAAACAAGATAACATATAAAGACAATTTTGAAAGGGGGAATATTATGGATACGATAACAACTATTAGAGATAATGATGAAGCATCAGTGAATTTAGTGTATGACAAAACTAGATATAGTATTGAACATGTTAAAATAGACAACAAATTTGTATTTGTAATAAAAAGAATTTTGAATGGAAGAATAATAAAAGTATTAGATAATAATATTGGTTTCATTGTTGAATACGATAATGGTAATAATGGCTATTTCTTCGTTTCAAGTTATATTGATGATGGTGAAAAAAGAAGTTTTAAACTAAGTCAATATGTCGATTATTATCATCTTTGCGATGAATTACCATTAATTAATGAAATAAGAATTAATTATTTAAATCTTAGTGATCTTAATATTGATGATTGTTCAGCATTTATGTCATTAATTTTAGATGGCGATATTATTGGCACTAGATACGGAAGTTTTAGATTTGGTACTTCTACAAGTATGATGCCTCATTTAACTTTTGCTTTTGATGATCTTGCAAATAATTTAGATAAATTAAACAAAGCTAATATAAGGTTTTTAGCATCTGAGTTATTTGTTGAAGGACGACACAAAATGACAGTTGAAGAACTAAAAGATAAAATTAAAGAGATACTTCTTACCACAAAAACGTTAGGTTCTTTAGATATTAATAACTGTCTTTCTACAGAAAATCCAGAAAGTAATAGATTATGGAGCGTTGATGAATTTGTTAAAGAATATCAAAACAAAACTTTGAAAAAAACTAGAAAGAAATAATTAATTGCATTTTTTCTCTATCGAGTTGTCAAGATATTAATTATATAAATGGTATATTACAAAAATATTAAATTATGATATATTATTTATAGCAATCGACATATATGAATATCGATTCTCAACCGTTAACTACTTATACCAGTAGAGATCAACGATTTATCTATTTTGAGATAAGTCGTTTTTGCAACTAAAGAAATAATCATGTAATTGACAAACATATTCAAGCAAAGTATAATATATCATTAAGAAAGAAGAGATAAATATGTTAGAACCCCAAGAATTGAATGATTTGTTTTTTGGAAAAACAAATAGTATTATTGAAGCGAAAGAAGTGGAATGTCGCAAAAAAAATGAGGAATATGCGAATGCTATTATTGAACTAGTCAAGGATGTTATGAATGGAATGACCAAGTTAGATATCTATGAGCAAATTACTGCTAAGAGTGATATAATTGGTGACTACTACACTAAAGAGGAAGATACTTGTTACCATTCAAAAGCTATTATAACTACTGAAGGCGTTGAGATAATTTTAGAATTTAATGAATATGAGAACAAAAAAATCAATATTTTTCCAGGTTATGATGAAGATTATGTCAATCAACTATTATCAAAATATAACGTTCATATTACAACAAATTATGCTAATGAATGGCATTCAGATGATACGATAACAATTGTTTATCAAAAACTTAAAAATGTTGTCATTGTACAAACGGCACCAGCAACAAGCAAAGAGAAAAAAAGTAGCTTCAATGAAAGAGAACAAGCAGCAATTAAAACATTTGTATATGCATGCAAAACAGCAAAATTAATTGAAATAGCTGAAAATAATGCTAAAAACGGAAATGAATTAACCGTTAATGTATACTATAAAACAAAAGATGCTCTTCCAGTAACAACAGGTGGATTAAATCTATTAGATGCCCTAAGCAAAAAAGAAGTAGTAAATTCATTTGTAGCAGGTGATGAAAAAAGCCTTTGTCAAATAAAACTTACGTTTACTAAACGTAACGAAAATACTCCATCTGATATTGTCAATATATTCGTTGGCGAAATACATAAACTAAGTGATGTTTTAGAAAATGAAACTATTGAATCATATCGAAGCAAACACGAAAATGAAGAAAAACCAAACCATAGACGCATTAGCTACGATCTTCATCAAAGAATTATGCTAGATGATGTAACAACCAATGAAAGTGTGGTAAAAGTTATCAATCCATATGATAAAAATAATTATCTATATTTTCCATTTGCTAAAAATGATATGGTATTTGAGAGTACCAATGAATTATATGCCCTTATTGGTGAAATAAAAGATATGTTAACAGCAGCATTAAATAAAAAGCCAAAATCTAGAAAAAGAACAATAAATAAAAATAATCAAAATTAGAAAGAGGAAAAATAATGAATATTGAATATATTAGATTATCTGACGGAACCACAGCAGTCACAGATGAATTTGGAAAAATCGAAAAAAGAAATGGTAAAATTTCTAGTGATAAACTTTTAATTGAAAATAAAAATGAAGTTATAGATAACCAAATTAATAAAGCAAAGAAGAAGGCATATGATTGGGAGGGCACAGTATTCCTAGCTAAAAATATGTTAATATCTCAACCAATGCTTTTTGGCGCTGGAACATTACTTGGATATATTTTTGGAAATGTAAATGGTGCAATTTATGGTATTTCTGCTGGTTTATTAGTTTGTATTCCAGCATCCATAATGTGGGCAATTACATTACCAATATCAAAAAAGAAATTAAAAGGATATGAAGGAAAATTAGCGAAAGCTAATGAATTAAAAAGACAATTTGAAAAAGAACTTACCGAAGTAAAAGAATTGCCAATAGAGCAAAAAACTACTATCAATAGACCTATTTCTTTAGGAAAAGCAAATGAAACTGAGATAGCTAGAATAGATGAAGAATTATATAATGCTTACTACACAGCAAAGCGAACAAAAACCAAAAAATTAGTTTTAAATCGTAAGACAAATAGAAGTGAATAAATTAGCAAAAATAGAGGAGGTTTAAGTTATGAAATATAAAAGGCTTAGTGGGGCATATTCAACTTATCGTGGAAAGGTTCATGGCACCAGAGTTACTGATGGAATTCCTTATACATTTCACACTCATGTTCCTCAAAATTTAGCATCATCAGGATATAGAGAATACAATTTACCTGAAGGAACAGTTGCTGAAATGAAAGCAAGAATGTGGAGAAATGCTTGTAGAGATGATAATGAAACACAATCAATAGCATCAGATGTTGACATAAAAATTGGAAAGAAAAAAACATTAATTAGAAAAAAATAGCAGATTAATTATTATAATTATTTGAGGTGAAAAATGAAAAGATTACATAATGGAGATTTAGTATTTATTCTTAATCGTAATAGTAGTGATAAAACTTCTGCTATTAAAGGAAGAGTATTAGAGTGCGTATGTAAAGCTGGAGAAAAATATAATGCTTATCCTGAATATCGAGTAATTAGTCAAAAAGGTGACGAGTACTTCATATTATATCCAGAGTCAGGAGCACCACTATATTTATTAACGAAACAAGAATATATTGAACATTTAAAATTAATGAAGAATGAGATTACTGAAAGAATTGAAAAATTAAATCGAAGAAATAGTGAAATAGAAGAAAAAATATATGAAATAGAACATCAAGTAGAACATAGTTTTCAAGAGATGCCAGTAATTGTTCATGTATCAGAATTAATGATGTCAAAACCTGAAACTAAAAATTCAGCAAAAAAAATAAAAAGAAAAAAATAAAAGATTTATTTATTTTGAGATAAATAAATCTTTTATTTTGCTTTTCTAAATAAAAGGTGCTATAATAATTCCTACAAACAAAGGGGATTATTTTTTATGACTGAAGAATTAAATAAAATTAAAAAACATTATGGCGAAAAAATGGCTCATATGTGTAGAGAATTATTTCCAACTATCTTAGAGCAAAAAGGACTTTTATATCATATAATCTTGGCTCATTTCCCTAAATCAAAGCAATTATATGAAGATATAATAAAAGAAAATAAAATGTATGATTTTAAAAACTATATATATTTTCTATATGATGAAATGATGGATAAAAATAGCCATGAAGAAAATCATAAAAGTGTGAGAGTATTATTAAAAGAAAAAGGCTATACATTATATGAATGTAAAACCAATGAAGATATTCAAAGATTTAGAAAATACTATGCTAATGGTGAAGAACTATGTACATTTCGTGATCCATATAGAATAAATAATCATTATATTTTCTTTATAATTAAAGAAGGTGCCGATACCTTAAATAGAAAATTGTTCCCATCACCTAAAAGAGAAGACGAATATAGTGTATCAGTCTTAGATTTACAATTTGATAAAGGAAAGAAACAAAGGGTATCAATTAAATCTAGATATAATCACACAGTTAGTAATCCCGATGCCACATACTCTAATAACTTAGAAAATATTGCTGAAGGATTAACAGATGCTTTTGAAAAAGAATATGGGTTTAAGATTGGAAATGAATATAAAGTTAATTTTGAACTAGCTAACTATGTATTAGCTAGAGATGGTAAATATTATAAATATAATCATGAAATAAATAATATTCATTATTGTCATGACAATATCATAATCGATGATGGAGAAGTAATAGATACATACATTGATAAAAGCAGATATACTTTTATGGACTATTTTATATTAGATACCAAAGAGAAAAAAATCATACTATATGATCCGAGTACAAAAGATAGTTTTGTCGATGGTTTAAGCAACATAACTGGCATCGAAATAATAAATGAAGATGGACACAAGAAAATAACATTAAAATTGAAAAATGAAAAAGAAGCAACAATAATACTAGATAATAGCGGTAGAATAATTAGTTATGAAAATCAATATTTGCAAGGATGTGGCAATAGATTTTTATATTATAATAAAACGATTCAAAAATTAAACCTACCAAATTTATTGGGATGTGGTGATAGTTTCATACGTCGCAATGAAAATCTTCGAGAACTAAGTCTCCCTAAATTACAAAAATGTGGGGCTTACTTCTTGTATTGGAATAGAATTATCCATAGGTTAGACTTACCAAGTCTAAAAGAATGTGGTCCTGATTTCCTATTTAGTAATGAATCCCTTACTAAATTAAGTTTACCAAACTTGCAAAAAATTGGTCATAATTATATATATTGTAATTTATCTTTAGAAGAAATAAATCTACCCAAATTACAGAGTTGCGGAGATCAATTCTTAATGAGAAATAGAACACTTCAAGAAGTAAATCTACCCAATTTACAAAGTTGTGGAGATTGTTTCCTATACAGTAATAGGTTTATTCAAAAAGTAAGTTTCCCTAAACTCCAACAATGTAGTAACCACTTTTTAGAAAGCAATAAATCACTTCAAGAAATAAACCTCCCTAATTTAAAAAAATGCGGATGTCATTTTTTGGGTGATAATATAATTCTCAAAACATTAAGTTTACCAAGTTTGCTATGGTGTGGCAATAATTTTCTATTTGATAATGAAGGACTTCAAGTATTAAACTTGCCAAACTTACAAGAATGTGGTGAAGGTTTCTTACGCCATAATAAAAGACTTGAAACATTGAGTCTACCAAATTTGCGAGTATGTAAAGATGATTTTCTATTTCACAATAAAACATTACAAGCATTAAATCTGCCTAATTTACAAAGATGTGGCAATAATTTCGTATGTAATAATAAAATTCTTCAAACATTAAGTCTACCAAATTTACAAAAATGTGGCAATTATTTCTTATTATATAACGAATTGCTTCAAGAAATTAATATATCAAACTTACAAAGATGCGGTGTGTATTTCTTATATTCTAATAAACAACTTCAAGAAATCGAACTACCAAATTTAGAACGTCATGGATGTGCATTTATGGGAGATAGATTTGAAATAATAAAAGGAGAAACAAATGCTAAAGTTAGTTATAAAAGACAAAAACGAATATGCTAATTATGTATTAGAAGATAAAAATAATAAAAGCTATGAAGTAAATATAAATTTTATGGAAGTAACACTACCTAATGTTGGAGATTATATTTACATACCAGAAAAAGTATTACAAGAAAAAGTATCATTAAATTATGGCTTAATAGATAGTACTAATGATATAAATGAAGAAGAATTAATAGTAATAGTAAGTAATAATAAAAAAATATATTTACAACGATTTTATGGATAATGTATCAAAAGGTGATCTGAATGAATAGTAAAGTATATGAACAAATAGATGATTTACATCGAATAAAAAAAGAATATGGTGAGAAAATGGCTCATATGTGTCGAGAATTATTTCCGACCATCTTAGAACAAAAAGGACTTTTATATCATATAATCTTGGCTCATTTCCCTAAATCAAAGCAATTATATGAAGATATAATAAAAGAAAATAAAATGTATGATTTTAAAAACTATATATATTTTCTATATGATGAAATGATGGGTAAAAATGGTCGTGAAGAAAACTATAAAAGTGTGAGCGAATTGTTAAAAGAAAAAGGTTATACATTATATGAATGCAAAACCAATGAAGATATTCAAAGATTTAGAAAATACTATGCTAATGGTGAAGAACTATGTACATTTCGTGATCCAAATAGAATAAATAATCACTATATTTTCTTTATAATCAAAGAAGGCGCTGATACATTAAATAGAAAATTGTTTACTTCACCTAAAAGAGAAGATGAATATAGTGTATCCCTTTTAGATTTACAATTTGATAAAGGAAAGAAACAAAGAGTATCAATAAAATCAAGATATAATCATACCGTTAGTAATCCCGATGCCACATATTCTAATAACTTAGAAAATATTGCTGAAGGATTAACAGCTGCTTTTGAAAAAGAATATGGATTTAGGATTGGAAATGAATATAAAGTTAATTTTGAACTAAGAAATTATGTGCTAGCTAGAGATGATAAGTATTATAAATATAATTATGAAATAAATAATATTCATTATTGTCTTGACAATATCATAATCGATGATGGAGAAGTCATAGATAAATATACAGATAAAAGTAGATATACTTTTATGGACTATTTTATATTAGATACAAAAGAGAAAAAAATCATACTATATGACCAAAGAATAGAAGATAGTTTTGTTGATGGCTTAACAAATATAACTAACATAGAAATAATAAATGAAGATGGACACAAGAAAATAACATTAAAATTGAAAAATGAAAAAGAAGCAACAATAATACTAGATAGTAGTGGCAGAATGATTAGTTATGAAAACCAATATTTGCAAGGATGTGGAGATAGATTTTTATATTATAATAAAACACTTCAAAAAATAAACCTGTCTAATTTATTGAGATGTGGTGATAGTTTCATAGCTCAAAATGAAAATCTTCGAGAACTAAGTCTCCCTAAATTAAAAAAATGTGGGGTTTGCTTCTTATTTAATAATAGATCACTTCAAGTAGTAAATTTACCAAAATTACAAAAATGTGGCTGGGGTTTCTTACATTGTAATGACATACTACAAGCATTAAACTTGCCAAAATTGCAAGAATGTGGTCCTGATTTTCTAATGCAAAATGAAGTACTTCAAACATTAAATTTGCCGAGCTTACAAAAATGTGGTCCTTATTTCCTATCTTCTAATAGGAAACTTCAAGAAATAAATTTACCAAATTTAGAACAACATGGTTCTAGATTTATTGGAAATAGATATATTTATGATCGAAAAAAGAAAAAGGTATTACTAATTAGATAACTGAAGAAGAATTAATACTATAATAAGCAACCATAAACAATCAGAAAGTATATGAATAAAAGAGTTTTCCTTGCAAAAATATCATCAATGTGTTAATATAAATAACTGTTATAGGGGGGAGCATTATGCAAACAACCGATTTAGCAATCAAATATAAAAACTTATATCAAACAGCCGAGTTAATGTTAGATAATATTAAGAGTCTTGGCTTTGATGTTTCTGAATATGAAGCTATTCTTAAAAGTATTACAGCTAATATTCATAATAATATTAAAGTAAACTATACCAAAGGTTTTGCTAAAGCCAATTATGAATTAGATTATTCTAGTGGTATAGCCGAATTAAATAGATTGATTAACCAATTAGATAAATATGATGTTTATTTTAAAATTCTTAATTCTTGTAAATGGTTAAATATCAAAATTAATTCACAAGATATTACCAACGAAGAATTAAAAAAATATGTTTCTGAAATGGCATATAATTTAAAACAATTAGTAAAATCAGATACTATCGATTATGATAATGAAAAGCATATTGTTGAAATGGTCTATGAAATTGCTTATAAGCTAATTAAATTAGAATTAACGATGACAGGAAGTAGTAATTTATATGAATATATCAAAAGAGAAGATATTAATATTTCATATTTCAATATTATTATCAAAAGAGAACTAGCTGAATTAGAAAAAGAACAAAAAGATGCTACTTTCTTAAGCGAAAGAATCTTTCAAATATGTAAAAATGGTATAAATAGTAATTATTTTGATATAGACTTAATTAAGGGATTACTTATTTATAATGGCAATAATAGTTTTAAAACTAAAATTAATGAGAATATTCAAGCATTAGTAGACAAAATTAGAGTTAATGATGAAACTATAGATAGACTTGCTAAAGAAGCATCTAGTAATATCGGTGATATGAAAATGTTACGTTATCATGTGAAAGAAGATTGGAAAAAAGTATTTACAAGATTTGTTTCCTTTTTAGCTGCAACATCAGTTATCTTAGGAACTGGTTTTGGTATTCCAAGATTAACTAAAAAAATTGCCACTAGTGATAAATATTTAAAAACAACTGAAGTTTATTCGACAATTAATGATGATACAACCACTGATACAACTGTAGTTTTTAGGAATTCTACACCTAGTGATGAAACAATGGTTAGAGCGTGGGGAAAATACCAAGATGAGTACCATAGAGCATATTCAGACTACGATGTCAGTTATCTTGATTTTGATACCGCTCGTGAATATTATGAATATGGAGTAGACAATGGTTATGATGTTGTTCCTGAAACAGATGTTAGATATAATTATGATTTTTCTCTTAGCAATAATACCGATATTTCTCATTATAAAAACAGATATGTTGAAGTATTCAGAACAACATATGAATATCAAGGTATAGACGTAGATAATAGTTTATATGCTATAATGACAATTATTACTCTTATGCTTTATATAGTTGCCTTAGCAATCATTGAAGATCATCAATTCTTTACTAAAAGAAATACCATTATAATTGGAAAGATAAGTGAATTGTTAAAAGAATTAAAAGAATTGATTAGTGATAAGCAAAAATATGAACAAAATCTTGATGAATTTGTTAAAAAGGTAAATCAACTTGAAGAATTAATTAATCAAGATGAAACACTTAGAAAAGAATTTAATAGGTTATATGAAGCTAATAAATATCTATTAGATAATCCAGAAGAATTATCTAAAAAGATTAATGAAATAGATCATTCCGAAGCTAAAAAATTAGTAAGATTAAAAAACAAAAATTAGAAATACAATTATTTTTCATATTTTTAAATAATAATAACTAAAAAAAATTACTTGTAATCATAACAATAATATGTCAATATAAATAACAAGTTACGGGGGAGTATTATGCAAACAACCGATTTAGCAATCAAATATAAAAATTTATATCAAACAGCCGAGTTAATGCTAGATAATATTAAAAGCCTTGGCTTTGATGTTTCTGAATATGAAGCTATTCTTAAAAGTATTTCGACTAATATTCATAACAATATTAAAGTAAACTATACCAAAGGATTTGCTAAAGCTAATTATGAATTAGATTATTCTAGTGGCATAGCTGAATTAAATAGATTAATTAATCAATTAGATAAATACGATGTTTATTTTAAAGTTCTTAATTCCTGCGAATGGTTAAATATCAAAATTAATTCACAAGATATTACCAATGAAGAATTAAAAAAATATGTTTCTGAAATGGCATATAATTTAAAACAATTAGTAAAATCAGATACTATTGATTATGATAATGAAAAACATATTGTTGAAATGGTCTATGAAATTGCTTATAAGCTAATTAAATTAGAACTCTCAATGACAGGAATTAGTCATTTATATGAATATATCAAAAGAGAAGACATCAATATTTCATATTTTAATATTATTATCAAAAGAGAAATAATTGAATTACAAAGCAAGCAAAAAGATGCTACTCTCTTAAGAGAAAAAATATTTCAAATTCGTAAAGATGGTATTAGTAGCACCTATTTTGATTTGGATTTAATTAGAAATATACTTATTTATAGTGGCGACAATCGTCTTAAAAATAAAATTAATGAAAATATGCATAATTTGGTAGCCAAAATAAATGATAATATTCAAGCTATAAATGAACTTACCACTAAAACAAATGAAGTTAAAGATGAGAAAGCAAAATGGTTTGAAGTATTGCGAGAAGATGGAAAAAATATTGTTTTAAGATTTATATCTTTCATAGTGGCTACATCTGTTATTGTTGGAGCTGGTATTGGGGTTCAAAGACTATCTAAAAAAATAGCAACCAGTGATAAATATTTGAAAACGACTGAGATTTATTCAACAATTACCGATGATACAACAACTGAGATAGATGATGTTATCATGGGCTTGCAGCCAAGCAATAGAACGATGGTCAGAGTTTGGGAACCATATGATAGTAAATATGAAAGAACATATAAAGACTATGATGTTAGTTACTTAGATTTTGATACGGCTCGTGAATACTATGAATATGGTATAGATAACGATTATGGAGTAGTACCTGAAGTAGATAAACAATATTATAGTGACATTCATAATACTGACATTCCTAATTATCAAGATAGCTATACTGAAGTATCAAAAGTAACCTATGAGTACCAAGGAAAAGGACTCAATGAGTCAGGATATAAATTAGGATTATGGATAGGGTATATTCTCTATACAATTTTATTAGTATCAGTTGAAGTAGGAGTCATTGAAGTAGAAGAATACCCAATCATAACAGGAACAATTTTTGAATTAGCAAATGCAATAGGAGAATTATTATTTGAAGATAAAGAATCATATAAATTAACAAGTGATGAATTAATTCAAAAAATAAATACCCTTGAAGAATTAATTAATCAAGATGAAACACTTAGAAAAGAATTTAATAGGTTATATGAAGCCAATAAATATCTATTAGATAATCCAGAAGAATTAACTAAAAAGATTAATGAAATAGATTATTCAGAAGCAAAAAAATTAGTAAGAATGAAAAAGAAAAATTAGAAAGGAAAAAATACAATGAATAAAGAGATAAATGAAATGACAAAAAATGAAATTGAAAAAATAACCGATAAAGACTTACAACTAAGATATTATTTAGGTGGATTAAAATTAATAAGTGATGGAATAGATCAATTGTGTACATATTGGACAGATGATATAAATTGTTCATGTAATCCTGTATCAGCTGATGAAAATTTTATTGAGGTCAAAAAGTATGTTCAGGAACACAATTTAACCAATAAAAGATTTTTAAAATTATCATACGCTCTTTTAAGAGGTTCAATAATGAAATATAAAGGCGAATATACTCCATTATTTGTTGAACTTGAAAAAATTCTTGCACCGTATAATTTTGTTCACATGGATCCCCCATATATACCTGATAATGACTTCCATGAAAAACAGTTAGAGGAAATTGCTTATAAAAGTCTTAATGGCGATTTATCCATCAAAGAATATTGTGATAAATATAAGCTTAGTATTGAAGACTTTATTGCCCTAGGTAAAACAAGTATTAATTATGGCTTTAATGCATTAGTGGGATTAGCAAAAGAAAATGATGATTTTGGCCAAGAACTACGTAGAATTATTGATAGTTACGATCTTTATGTACCATTTGAATATATCAAAGAGTATCGTGAAAAATACAAAGATAAAATAGTGTGTGCCGAACTATTGGTAGACATCAAGGTAGCTCAAAAAAAGTATTTAGAATTAATGAAACAACTAATTGAAAAAAATTATTATTTAGCAACTGAAATATTTGCTGATGAGCTAAGAGAATTAGGTATTAGAAAAAATGCCAGTAGATTACTAAAAAGAAAATAATGTATGAAAAGGAGAGAAATATGAATAAAGAATATACATATTTATCTGATAAAGAATTACTTGTTGCTAATGAAAAGGGACATATGGAAAAGCGTGAGGTTCAAGGTAATGATATGCACGAGGTATTACAATTAGAAAATGTTTTAACAGAGCTAACACAATATATTAACAAAGTTGAAGAGAAAAATAAAAACGAGATTAAATTTAACTTACCAGAAAAAGCATTTGCTTATACAGCACCATTTTTGATTACAGCATTTGCGTGTGGATTATATGCCATATTTGGACATGGTGCACCTACTGACGAATATATAGGTATGCTAAGCGTAGGTGGCTTTTTAACAATGATAAGTGATTCATGGAATATATATCATAAACAGAAAGATAAAAAAATAAAATCAGCGGTATTTCTAAGACTAATAAAAGCTCAAGAATTAAAAGATGAGATAGAAGAAAGATTAAGCGAAATAAAAATGCAAGCTAAATATGATGCAATAACTAAAAATAATGAAGAAAAATATGCTTTTAAACCAAACAATATCGTTAGTTTAGAAGATAATCCAATATATGATGAAGTGGTAACAAAACTAGATGAGGCTTATCAAAAAGGATATAGCAAAGGTACTAAGAAGCGTATTTTAAAAAAATAAATAAGGAGAATATTATGCAATTAATTGAAAAAACTGAAAATGTTGAAAGAGTATATGAAGTAACCTATGATAAAGAAAAATTAATAGCTTTATTAGATGAAATAGTCAAGAAAGCCAGTTATAAAATTGAAGGAACATTTAATGTACCTTATGGTACGCGTGTTAGTTTATCAAAGCAAACAATCGTTGAAGGTGGAAAATTACCAAACGAAGATCCAATGTTTATCAACATTAAAAGAATATATGAATATACATCCGATAGTTCTTATAGCTACCATAATGATTCTACCGCCATTGAAGGAACAAAAATTGTTGCTCCACAATTAGCGTATATTATAAAAGGATTGTTATCAGATGAGCCTGATAGTATAGATTCATTCATGAAATATGAATCTAGTGAAGAATTAATACCAATCGATAAAAAAATAAAAGATCAAGATGCAAAGATTAATGAAACTTCAAATTTTGCAGTAGATAAAAAAATTGAGTTACTTGAAGAATTAAAAGAATTATGTAGCAAGAAGGATACTAATCAATATTTTGATGCTAAATTACTAATAGCTTATTATACAGCAGCTTGTAATCTTATAGAAATGCAATTAATAAGTGAAAAAGTAGTTAAAAAAGGCAATAAAGTTTTATTAAAGGATTATAAAAGAAAGACAAATTAAGATAAATCTATAATAACATTTTAGAAAGAGGTTAATATGGATATTTTTATTAGAGTAGACATTCAAGAATATGTAAAGGAAGGCTTAGATAGTGGCATTTTAATACCATTTCAGGCTAAAAAAACTGGTATGATTCATGCTGTACAAGGTAAGTTAAATCAAGAAGTTATTTCGTGGGTTGAGAATCCCGATGGTTCAGCAAGAATTGAAAGGGTTGGTACTGTTCAAGTAGATGATACGACTAAAGGACTAGGGTGGGTTGTTACAAAAGTAGATGAAAATGGACAACCTATTATAGATAAAAACAATCACTTAAATCAGTGGATAATTAAAGATTCAGTCTTTAAAAACACATACGAAAAAGTATCTAGTAAATCCGAACTATATGCCAAAAAAGACATCCAAATACTAGTGCAAATACCCAATAGTATTATTTTTACTGATAAGTATGGTGAAGAAATGAATGTTGGTGCTGCTGGCTATATCAATATAACCAATCCTACTAAAATGTATGGCATTTCCGAAAGAGATTTTAATGATACGTATACACTAATTAATCATAAAGTAGCAAAAAGAAAAGCTTAGATATAGAACATTTAGTTAAGGAATTAAAAATAAAAATTAGAAAGGAAAAATATAATGAATAATGAAAATAAAATAAATACTGAAATTAAAAACTTTGATATTACAACTATATTAACACTTATTACCGGTTATAGCTTGGTAGATGACTTTTCTAAAGTATTTGAATTAGTATGGTTTATCTATAATGATAATATGATTAATGTGACTGGTTTAGATGTTGTAAAAGATAGTGTTAAGAACCACTTGCTTACTATCCATCCAGAACTTAAAAATATTAGATACCAAAAATGTTTAGATTTAAGTGAATTTATCTCTGAACAAACCCAAAAATTTGGTAGTATCTTACCTGTAACACGATTAGGTGTAAAATTACCTATAGAAAAAGCCACTACTGGCAAAACATTAACTAAAAAGAGAAAATATAGACAAGGAGAGTATTATGAATTATCCAATTAAATATGCTGTATTAGAATTAAAAGTAGATGGTGGTATACTTCATGATTATGAAGATATTACTAAGGGATTTATTGTTTCTAAATGTCATGTCTTAATAGAGGGATTATCATATGCTAGTAATGGTAGATCATATCCAAAATATATTGTATCTTTCCCTTATGATAATTTTTCATATTTTGATATCTGGTTTGCAAGAAATAAAGATAATTATCGTAGTTATATATCTGATTTATATAAAAGATACTATGAAGAAAGAAAAAATCCCAGCAGGGAATATCTAAGAGATGGTTATCCGCTTCATGTTGTTGGTGAACTATTTAATACGTATGAAGAAGCTAAGGAATTAGCTGATAGCAAAAATAGTCGTTTAAAAGATGAAATATTAACAAATACTGGTAGAGCAGCATATGAAAAATTAAAAAAAGAATTTGAAGATACCATGGAAGTATGTGGCGAATATGAAAAATATATCTTTGCCAATACTACTGATATGGAAGTATCTTTATTAGCATCAGAATATGAAGATGCCTTTAATCGTATGATTCGTGAGAACTTATTAAAAGAATTTATAAGTGATCCCGATAAACTCCAAGAAGCACTTGCTAAATATGATCAAACAACAAAACATCATAAAGATTTAACACCATCTGAATTAAGAAGTATTTATGTTTCACAAAAAGAAGCCATAGAAAAGAATTCGTATGTAAAAAGATTAAAGAAAACGGAAGAGAGTGATTAATATCACTTTCTTTTTTATTTATTAAAAATTGTGATATAATAAAAATATATAAAATAAATTCATTTAAAGGAGGATTTAAAATGGAAGAAAAAAGAGTAAACCTTGATGGAATAATGTATAACGAAGATGGTACATTTAAACCATTAACTGCTAGTCACGGAAACATAAGTGGTGAATTAGCTCATTTGAGAAATACATATATGGAAGCTGAGAGAGATTACTTTGAACATTTACTAGCCATTGAAAGTATTCGTAATCAGTTCCTAGAATTAGTGGATGAACATGCTGATAATTTATTTGACCGTGCCATAAAAATTCAAGAGCAATTAGAGTATGGTAATTTAGAAACTAATGAGGAAAAAACTGCTATGCAATCTATGAGCAAAGAAGCAAGAGAAGCATATCATATGGAAAAACTAGCAAGAGCTGAAGGCCTAATGTGCTTGTTATTTGCTGCTGCAAGAGATAAAGCATTAATTTTAGAATTAGTTCGTACACCTGGAGGAAGAAGTAGATAATAATATAAAAGAGTAGTTAGAAGTGGTATTTTATAAATTGAATACTTTAACTGAAGATAAAGCCAATTATTAAAAATATAGCTAAAGAATTAATTCAAAGCAATGAAAAATCACTATAAACTGTAATTCCCTTATGGGGATTTTTTTCATAATATCAAGCTAAATAATAATTTATATAAAAATAACAACTAACACCTTTAATTGAATATACAAATGGTGTATAATCGATACAGTGGGGTGTAATAACATGAAAAGGCTTAATATTTTTGTAGATGAAACTGGTGAATTTGGCTTTGGTAATGGAGCATCTGATTTATATGGTATTTCATTTACTTTTCACGAGCATAATGATGATATTATGCCTGAATTAAACAAATTGAATGATAGATTAGCTAAAATTGGATATACAGGTATGATACATATGGCAGATTTGATAATGAAACGAAAAGATTATAAAAATTTTGATATTACAAAAAGAAAAAGCATTTTTAATGCGATATACCAGTTCTCAAGAAGAATTCCTGTAAAATATAAAACCATTATTATTGATAAAAAATATACGGATAATGCAATGATATTAAAAAGACAATTATCTTATGAAATTAATACAATGATAAAAGAGAATGAAAAATACTTTAGTAAATTTGATAAAATAGTAATGTACTATGACAATGGACAAGAAGTATTAGGAACAATTTTAGAATCAATATTTTTAAGGTATGAAGGATTTGAACATCGCATAGACTTTGATCATCAGGAAAAAAGGTTATTTCAAGTATCTGATATGTTAACATTTATAGATAAGTATGATTATAAATATAAAAACAAAATGACATTTTCTAAAGGAGAAAAATATTTCTTTGATTTTGATGAAATAAGAAGAACATTAAAAGAAATTAATAAAAAACGATTTTAACATTAAAAAAGCAACCATTTAAGGTTGCCTTTTTAAGCGGCGCTTGGCGCCAACACGGGTTTGATCCGATGAATTAATCCAACAGACCAAGATATAGATATACTAGTATCTATATAGTACTAGTATACCTATCATACAAATAAATTATACCAAATATATTTTTAAAAGTAAATATATTTAATATTCTTTTTGCTGATGTCTTAATATTTTACATCATAAACTAATTAAAATCAAGTATTTTTATGACTTTATGTTATAATTATCTTAAGAGGTAAAATATGAAACCAATCGATAATAAAATTAAATATTATGAATTATTAATGAAATATGACGATACATCTAATTATAAAAAATATCCTTTACCAGATAATTATCATTTTGAATACTATCAAGAAGGTGATGAACTAGCTTGGGTAAATATTCATCTTGAAAGTGGTGAATTTACTGGTATTAACCAAGGATTAGAATGGTTTCATCAATTCTATGATAGTTTTATCAATGAATTAAATAAAAGATGTATCTTTATCGTCGATGATATAACTAATGAAAAGATTGGTACCGCAACAGTATCATTATTAAAAGAAAAAGAATATGATTATGATGCTACTATTGATTGGTTTGCTATTAAAAAAACATATCAAGGTAAAAAACTAGCTAAACCATTAATATCTAAATTTATGGAAATTGCCAATAATTTAGGACATAAAAATATCGCCTTGCATACCCAAACAACTAGTCCATTAGCTGTTAAAATATATCTAGATTATGGTTTTGATATCTTAAATACAAATGAGGTAATTGGTTGGAGTATCATAAAAACATTAACTAAACATGAAAAATTAGCACAATATAATACATTACCTGAAGAAGAAATATACGATAAAAGAAATATCGAAATAGAAAAACAATTAATAAATATCTATGGTACTGATAACTTTAATTATCAAGTATGGTATAAAAATAATATGCACAATGTATATACATACTTTAATGGTATATCTCATGAATATGAATATTTTATCAAAGATGATAAAGTTATCTTAAAGGAGATAAAATGATAAAAAAGAACAATTAAAAAAGGATCCTATCAACCGATGAATTTGATAGGGATGAAGAAGATAGTAATGAATATTAGGTATATATAAATATATCATAATAATTACTTTCTTCACCATGAAAGAGAGCAACAACAATATGTTACTCTTATTTTTTATTTGTTATTAAAGCGAACATATTTTTGCAATTTATTATTGACTTTAAAAATTATGATTGCTATACTTATATTAAGTAAATAAACGGTGGTGAATGCTATGAATAAAGTATATGCATGTATTGATTTAAAAAGTTTTTATGCCTCAGTTGAATGTGTAGAAAGGCATTTAGATCCACTTAATACTAACTTAGTTGTAGCTGATAATTCAAGAACTGAAAAAACAATTTGTTTAGCGGTAAGTCCATCATTAAAACAATATGGTATACCTGGTAGAGCAAGATTATTTGAAGTAGTAGGAAAGGTAAAGGAAATTAATCGTAAAAGAAAAATAGAAAATAAGAATAAAAAATTTATTGGTTCATCGTATCTTGATTCTGAATTAAAAAGTCATCCCCAACTATGTTTAGATTATGTAGTGGCTACACCACGAATGGCTAAATATATCGAATATAGCACAAAAATATATGATATTTATTTAAAATATTTATCACCAAATGATATACATGTATATTCTATTGATGAAGTATTTTGTAATATAACCCCGTATCTTTCATTTAATAAAATGAAACCAGTCGAATTCATTACTAAGATAGTTTATGAAGTATACGATACGACTGGGATAACTGCAACAGCTGGAATAGGTACTAATATGTACTTAGCCAAAGTTGCTATGGATATCGTAGCTAAGCATAAAGCACCCAATGAGAAAGGCGTAAGAATTGCTTGCTTAGATGAGATGATGTACCGAAAACTATTATGGCATCATACGCCACTTACTGACTTTTGGCGTGTTGGTAAAGGATACGCAAGTAAATTAGAAAAATATAATATGCTTACGATGGGTGATATTGCTAGATGTTCGTTAGAGAATGAAGATTTATTATATAAATTATTTGGCATTAATGCTGAGTTATTAATAGATCATGCTTGGGGTTGGGAACCAGCTACGATTGCTGAAATAAAAGCATATAAGCCAAGCACGAATAGTATATCATCAGGTCAAGTTTTACCAGAACCATATAACTATGAACAAACAGAATTGATAGTAAAAGAAATGACTGATTTACTAACTCTAGATTTAGTGTCAAAAAAATTAGTAACTGATCAAATAGTTCTAACCATAAATTATGATATAGATAATTTAAATAATCCCAATATAAGAGATAACTATATTGGTGAAATAACACTAGACTATTACGGCAGGAGAGTACCCAAACCATCTCATGGTACAATTCATATAGATCATCAAACATCATCTTCTAAAGTCATTATAAATAAAGTTACAGAACTATATAAAAAAATAACTAACAAACATCTATTAGTAAGAAGAATTACTATTGCTTTTAATAATTTAGTTAGCGAAGAAAAATTAAAAGATAAAGTGGTATATGAACAGTATGATATATTTACTGATATTGCTAAATTAGAAATGGAGAAGAAACAACTAGTAGAAGATGAAACTAAAGAAAGAGAATTACAAAACGTTATTTTAAATATAAAAAACAAGTATGGTAAGAATTCTATTTTAAGAGGAATGAATTATATCAAAGGTGGTAGAACAATTGAAAGAAATCAGCAAATTGGAGGACACAAAGAATGAAAAATTATGATGATATTATTAATTTACCACATCATGTATCTAGTAAGCATCCTCAAATGTCAAATGAAGCAAGAGCAGCTCAATTTGCACCATTTGCAGCCCTTACTGGATATGGTGATGCTGTCGAAGAAACCGCAAGAATTACCGATTATAAAGTAGAATTAGATGAAGAGGCGAAAGATAAAATCAATGCTAAATTAAATTATCTTAATACCCATATTTTAGAAAAACCGCAAGCAACATTTACATACTTTGTACCTGATAAAAAGAAAAATGGTGGCTCTTATACATCTATTAGTGGTAATGTAAGACAAATTGATTTAGTAAATAATATTATTATTTTGTCTAATAAAAAGAAAATAAATATACTTGATTTGATTGATATCTCATGATTAAAAAAGGGAATAGAGTGATATCATAAAAAAATTGAAAAATTAAATATAGCAAAAAACGAAATCTATTAAGCGGACTATCGTCCGTTTTTAAATACTAAATAAATAATGACAAAATAATAAATTTGTGATATAATTTAAAAGTCTGTGAGAAATAATGTTTAAATCAATGAGTAGCAAATATTGCGTAAGTCCAATTGTATAAATGACTTGCGTATTTTTATGCTCAAAAAAACAATAAGGAGGAAATTTATGAGAGGACATGATTTAGGAAAAGAAAAAATAAATAAATTGTTATTAGCATTCTCTATACCATGCGTAATAAGTATGTTAATAAATTCAATTTATAATATTGTTGACCAAATATTTATTGGAAAGGGAGTTGGTACATTAGGAAATGCAGCTACTAACGTAATATTCCCATTGGTAATAGTTTTTAATGCTATTGCCGGATTAATCGGAAATGGAGCAGCTGCTAATTTATCACTTAAATTAGGAGAAAATAAAAAAGAAGAAGCATCAAAAGGAGTAGGCCAAGCCTTAACTATAACAATTATTATTTCATTTATAATTGGCCTTTTAGCATATTTAACATTACCTAAATTAATAATGCTTTTTGGATGTACTAAAAACGTTTATAAATATGCCCTAGAATATGGAAGAATAATTTGCATTGGTGCTCCATTTATGATTATTTATTCATCATTATCAAATGTTATTAGAGCAGATGGATCTCCAAAATATTCAATGATAATGCTAATTGTTGGAGCAATCATAAATATAATTTTAGATCCTATATTTATATTTGTATTAAATAAAGGAGTTGCTGGTGGAGCCATCGCAACAGTAATTGGTCAATTTGTTTCGTTTATCTTAGCTATTTTATACATTAAAAAATTTAAATCTATAAAATTAACTAAGGAAAGTATAAAAATAGATAAAGACATCTTAAGAGTACTTGGATTAGGTTTATCATCATGTATAACCCAAACTACAGTATTAGTGTTATTTGTATTTATGAATAATATGATGACAAAACTTGGAGCTGCTTCTAAATTTGGTGCTGATATTCCACTATCAGTATATGGTGTAATATCAAAAATAAATAGTATTTATATATCAATAGTTCTTGGTATTTCTATTGGTGCTCAACCAATAATTGGTTTTAACTATGGCGCTGGTAATAAAGAAAGAGTAAAAGAAACCTTAAAAAAAGTAATAATTATTAATTTAATCATTGGCTTATTCTTTAATTTAATGTTCTTATTATTCCCAAGAGAATTAGTAAGTATATTTATAAAAAGAAGTGATCCTAATTATAAATTATTCATAGAATTTGCAGTCTTAATGTGCCACTCATTCTATTTAGTAATGGGATTAAATGCCCTAGAAATGACTGGAAGTATTGCCATTCAATCATTAGGTAAAGTAAAAAAAGCAACTGCTTTTGCATTTATTAGACAAATAATTTTATTAATTCCTATTTCATTACTATTATCTTTAGTATTTAAAAAAGGAATATACGGAATCGCTTATGCTGGATGTATAGCTGATGGAATTTGTTTTATAGTAGCCTTATTTTTGTTAGGAACTGAATATAAGAATTTAAGTAATTTAAACTATACCAAGAAAGAAAAAAGTATCATTAAATCAAATAATTATAAAGGAAAACATATCGTTATAACAATATCAAGAGAATATGCTTCTGGTGGTAGATATGTTGGCAAATTATTATCTGAAAAACTAGGTATAAATTTTTATGATAAAGAATTAATTGATTTAGCAGCAACAGAGTCAGGACTTGCTAATAAATATATTGAAGAAACTGAAGAAGAATCTAGAAAAACAACTAATGATGATAGAATCTTTATTGCTGAATCAAAAGTTATAAAAAGATTAGCAGATAATTCTTCTTGTGTAATCGTAGGTAGGTGTGCTGATTATATCTTAAAAGATAATAAAAATGTTCTCAAAGTATTCTTGTATTCTGATGATGAAAGTAAAGTTTTAAGAGCCACAAAATATTATGGATTAAATAAAAGTGATGCCTTAAAACAAATAAAGAAAATAAATAAAGAAAGAGAAAAACATTATAATTTTTATACCAATAGAAAATGGAAAGATTTTAACAATTATGATTTAGCCATCAATGTAGATAAACTAGGTGTAGAAAAAACAGCTGAAAATATTATTGAATATTTAAAATAAAAAAAGACATAATTCAAAGAAAAGTAATTACGAACCAGTTGAATTTGATAGAGATGATGATGAAGATAGTGACGATGATTATTGAGTTAAATAACCATAATAATATGAAAAAATTAAAGAAAGTAACTTAGTTATTGTTGCTTTCTTTTTTAATAAAGTGAAATATCTGCTTATATTGAGATAATTAAAAATTTATAATTAACATTTATAAACCGCCATTAAAATATTGATATATTTTGATTAAATGCCTTTGAAAATGTAGTATAATGTAATTACATAAGAGGTGTTATAATGGGTAAAGACACAAGAAAGATTCCAAGCAAATTTAATCTATGTAGTAACGAAAGGCAATTAGTTAAATTAATAAAAGTAAAAATGAAGGCTTATGGAAATTCTAACAAGGAATTAATAAAAAAAGAGAACGAACTATTTCACTTGCTATGTTTTTTATCACTATCAAATGAGATCAAACTATTAAATGTAATACAACCAAATGAACCGGGGGATTTTCTTATAATTAAAGATAACAAAAAAACTATGGTAGAAGTAGTTGAATGCTTTGGGAACGCTGAAACATATATTGATGTTAAATATAGATTAAACTTCCTATTTGGCAGAAACATTAAAAATAAAAATGCTGGAAGATATACATTTACAATTAAAGAATCTGTTGATAAACTCAATGAAGAATTGTTGTCAAAAAATAACAAAAATTATTTAAATGATAATAGTTTTGATGAAAAAATACTTTTAGTAGTAACAGGAGAGTATGAAAACTGTCCGGTTACTGGTAATTGGTTAATTAAATTTTTGGAGGAAAAACACTTTTTAAATAATAGATATGATGGTATATGGATTCTTGATTATTTTTCTTCAGGAAAAGATGGCAATCCAATGATAACGAAGGACATCGTTAAGGATATTATTGATAATAAATGTTTTTATAAAGACAATAGTATTATTTAAAAAATATATTTTAAAAGGATAGTGAATGTATGTATAAATACAAAATTAAAATTAAATTTGAGAATACGGAACTAACAGGAATGATTGAAGAATTAAAAGTATTTTTAACCAAAGAATATGAATTTGAATACGATAATAATACGAAAATTGGTGATTTATTCAAATGGTTAATGTTACATTTTGATGACGATAAATTTGTGTTAGAAGATGAGTACTTAAGAGATCATTTTCACATTATTATTAATGGTCATGAAAGCAAAATGCAATTAGAGTATAATTTAAATACATTTATAAAAACAAACAATATAGATGTGCTAAAAATATTATTTATAATGTGTCCATCAGGAGGAGCAGGTGCAGATATTAAGATTCTTGGTACAATTAGAATTAATCCTGATGAGCAAAGACATAAAAGTATTCCTCATGTGCATGTATATAAAAATAGAAGAATCAATAACGATTGTTGTGTTAGAATAAACCTAAATGATTTAACACAACTAAAAAATGATAAAAAACAAATTGATGAAATATTTAATAAAAAACAAAAGAAGATTTTGTTTGATATATTAGAAAAAAATCGTGATAAATTAATAAACTATTACTATTCTGTTCAAAATGGTGAATACTTAGAACCAATATATATTGATTATAATGGAAAAAAAGTACAATTTAAGTAGCAAGAAGTGATAATTAATGAGAAAACTAAAATTTAAAGTAATAGTATATGAATATGTTGAAGATAGAATTAATAAGAAGATATATTATTATGAAGAAAAATATGATGACAATATAAAATTAGGCAAAATAGTTGATAATATTTGTGAAAAATTTGACAAAAATAATGAAATTCATAGACCTACAATTATGGGATTAAATTGCTTGCTTTGGAGTAAATATTTTAAAAATGTAAATTATGAAGGTAACTTAGTAGATGAAAGAACATCAATTGAGTATTTTAAATACAAAATAGGTGATTTATGTAAACAATTTGAAATTGCTAAACAAGAAATTGTTATTTTAATAAATCCACCAATTGGAGGAGTCGTAGGAAGAAAGAATGGTATTCATTATTTCTTTCACACTAACGAAAGTGATTTACACCATAAGCCACATATTCATGTCAAGAGTGGCGATATAATCTTTAGAATTGGATTGGAAGACTTGAAAATATTAGATAGTAAAACATTTAAAAATCCCAAAAAGACAAAAATGGCAGTAGAAATGGTAAGAATAAATCAAAAAGGATTAATTAATTATTGGAATAAAGTAGTTGTTAATGGAGAAACAATAAAATTTAAAATGTATTTTCCATATTAATGTACCCCCTGAAGACGGAACGAATCAATGTTCCGTCATTTTTTTTGCCTTTATTTTCAAGGCTTTTCATAATTTATAATATTTAAAAAATGTTTTTACATTTACTTTTACATTTCCTACTGGGAAATGTAAGAGTTTTTTAATCTAATTTATTCATCGTTTAAACTATCTCATCCATCTTATTTTTAAACAGGTGAGAGTAGGTATTTAATGATTCATCAATCTTCGCATGACCTAGATATTTGGCAACAATCATGATACTTGCACCATTATTAATTAATACTGAAGCACAAGAATGTCTAAAATCATGAATTCTAATTCTTTTAACACCAGATAAATCACAAAACTTATTTTTAGTGTGTCTAAGTATTCCATCACCAAGTGGTTCCTTATCACCAAAGACAAACCATTTTTGATTAAATCCATATTGTTTCTTTTCTCTTAAATATAATTCATGAAGATCATTCATAACTCTTTCTGGAACAGGCAATGTTCTTGTACTAGTTCTAGTTTTAGGTGTAGTAATGATATATTCACCAGTTGAGCCTTCCTGAGCCACATTTTTAACTACGGATAATTCTTTATTAAAGAAATCAATATTATCCCAAGAAAGACCTCGTAATTCACCTCTACGAAGGCCACAGAAGAATAATACTTCAAATAGTGTCTTCCATTTAATATCATCTATTACTGATATGAATTGCTTAAATTCTTCCCAAGTATAAAATTGCATTTCTTTTGGTGGTTTATTTGGATCATTAAACTTTTCCATTTTGTTATAAATAGAAGTAAAGTTAAAATCATGCCATTTAGTTCCATAATTAAGAATGGTCTTTAATAACTTATAATATCCATTCTTAGTCTTATCAGCTAAATCTAAGGCACCAACTCTTTTTCTCCATGCAATATAATGTTCTAGCCTAATATCTTTAATCTTTAACTCGTAGAATTCACTTAGCTCTTTAATATTTACTCTATATGATCTTAAAGTAGTTCTCTTAACTTTATCTTTCTTATATTCATAAAATTCTTCAAAAAGTTGTTTAAATGTCATACCAGTAACATTTATTTCTTTAGTTTCATATCCAACTATGAAATCTCTTTCAGCTTTTAATGCCTCATTCCTAGTCATATAACTTTTTGACATATAAGGTTTTGTTCTTCCATCAACCTTAATCTTATCGTAAAAATACCATCTTCTACCATCTTTGGTAGCTTTTTCTTTTGGTAATTGTCGTACAGCCATTTATATACCTCCTTATCGTGCTATACTTCGAATTACCTCTTATACAACTCTAATATAGCACATTAATTAAAAAAAGTCAGGATTACCTGACTAAATTAATTTTCTTTTCTTTAAATCTTTTCAACAAAAAAAGTAGGTGAGCACCTACTAAAATAATGTAATATCAAAATATTATGATTCTTTTCTATTTTCACTAATGCCATTATCATATATGTATTTAATTAATTCACTGTTTTCATTATCTGATATTCCAAAGTATATATTATCTTCATCTGAACAATATATTATTGTACTATAGTCATTTGGAAATAATGCTTTATATTCAATTTTATATATAGATTCACAGTAATCTCTATTTTCCTTCTCTAAAATTGATATTATTTTTCCTCTATTATTATCTGTCAACTCTAAAATATAAAATGTATTTGCAGATAAATCATCACCTAATGCTTTAAATGATGAGTATATTGAATATATAAACCAAAGCACACAACAAACTGATACAATAATAATAAAGATATATATCCAAATTTTAATTTTAATCTTTTCTTTTTCCAAATCAACTTGTTTATCATGATCTAAATTCATTGCAATTTCACCCCTAAAAGTCATCGGTGTTATTTTAAAACTATTTGTTTATCATAATATTTTTCTAAATAATTATCAATTAATAATAACTTTTGATCTTCTATTTTAAAAACAGATACTTCAGGAATATTCACATCATCACTTTTATCTATAATCTTTGTTCGATAATAATATAATTTATCATCCTTTATTTCATAGTCTCCAATAGATTCTTCAAGTATTTTATAATTAGCTCTCTCACTATCAATTCTTGTTAAATATTGAATCTTTAATTTAGCTTTAAATTCATATATTGAATTATTATCATCACTATATCCATCTTGAAATAATACAGATAATAGATTGTTCCAAGAATCATAAAAAGAATATTTATCATTCATTGAATGAAATCTTTTTAATCCACCTAATTTTTCAGAATATTCATTTAATTTATTAGAATTACAATAATCTCCATTAGCAATCGTATAAGTAATATTTTTATATAATATATAATTATCAACGGAATATGCAGTAATACTAAAATCATCAGTTTCATTATAATAGTATATTGTGTCATTACATGATAAATATTTTAAAGTTTTTAAATATTTCTTTATTTCATTTTCTAAAACACTCTTATTTCTAAAGTTCTTAAATGAATAAGACTTATCATTATATTTCATCATAAAAGATGTTTTTGGTATTCCAACATTAATATCTTTCTTAATACCAGCATGATTATAATGAACCTGTTTTATACGATAGCCATAAGATATATTATTAGTAATAACTATAATGATAACTAACAAAGATAAAATAATAATTCCGATAATTTTCATTCTATTTTTACTATTTATTTCTTTTTTTAATTCTTTTAGTTTATCATCAATATCAATATCTTTAGTATTATCTTCGCCATTTAAAATATTACTTACTGTTGTATCCAAAGCTTTAGCTAATTCAGTTAATATTGCCACATCTGGTAATCCAATATTTCTTTCCCACTTACTAACAGCTTTATCCGTAACAAAAAGCAATTTTCCTAATTCCTGTTGTGAATAACCTTTTTCTTTTCTTTTTCTCTTAATATAATCGCCAATTTTATTCTTTTCCATTATTTCACCTCTTGGAAATATAATATCACAATTTATTCATTATGTGACTCTACTCATAGTTTACCTTATAGTTATTCTATTTGTTCAACACTATATGCACCTATTTGCGCAGGATTAGATTCAAAAACATTTCCATTAAAAGTAATTCTTACTTTATTACCAACACTATAAGAAACATCGTTTCTATTTATTGATGTTGTAGTTTTAACTATTACCTTATCATTTGCTTTAAATGAATTATTACTATTTAATACTTTTACCATAATTGTTTCTTCATTTACTTCAATTATTTTTCCATCAAATACTTCTTTTGATTCTTTAAATTCAATATAATGAAATTTTTTAATAAAGTTTATTTCATCAGAATCATAACAATCTGTAAATACAGTATTAATGAATTCATTTTGTTTTCCTTCACTATTATCTATTAAACCAACAATAACTGTTCCTTTTTGTTCATCAACATAACTGTATGCATAATTAGATAAATTAGCTTCCGGCTTAGTGAAGAAATCATTTATTTTTTCATGAACATCTTTAGGCTCGATATAATAGTCTTTTATTATTATTTCTTTACACATTTCTTCAGCATTACAAGTAGAATCTTTTAATTTTGTAATATTTCTACCATCATCGCAATGATAGGTTGTAACAAATAATCCTTCTTTGCTTCTACATTTTGTTTGAGTACCTATTATCGGATTATTATTAAATGCTAATGCTTGTATTGTATCTAATAAAACTATTATTATTAAAGTTCCAACAATGATGAAAGCAATTTTTAAACCTTTTTTCATTTTATCACCTTCAATACTATTATACCATGATTTTATCTTTTTAATATTATGATATGTTCCGTTTATTTACTTAGATTAATTATTCTTTCAAGTCTATCAATATCTATTTTTAAAACATCAACAACAGCTTGCATAGGTAAGTCATTTCCTGGAATAAAATATCCTTCACTAATTAACTTATCTTTTATTTGTCTTTTAATATCTAATGCTTTATTTCTATCACAGTGCAGTAGTTTCATTAAATCTGCTAAATTACACCATTGATTAGTTATTATTTTCATAGTTTCTTCAGCACTCATTATTAAAACCTCCCGTTATTTCATCAATTATTTTTTGCATTTCTGCTTGTTCTTCTGGTGAAGCTTCTTCATTTGAAATTTTCTGTCCACCCCAATATCCATCACCATAGAGTGGTGGTTCTTTCTTAACTTCAATTTCATTAATTTTTAAAATATGAATATAATTTTGTCTATGGCCGTTTTTGTCAATGTAACCCTTTGGTATACCTTCAACATAAACATCTTTTCCAATTCTTAATTCTATTTTATGAGAATATTCAATATACATTCTTGCACTAAAAAAGGATAAGTTATACTTATCCTCACCATTCTTATCTTTGTATAATTCTTTTTGGCATATATCAAACCAAATATAATCTTTATCAACATTATCTCTAATACTTGTTATATATCCATGATATTTTATATAGTCTATTAAATTTTTCATTCCTAAACCTTCTTTACCTTTTACTAAGGCCTTCGTATAACTATTATATTTATATATTATCTTTATTTATTATGTAAGTATATTATATCTATATTGTAAGAAATATTATTCTATTATGTCAGAAATTTATTTCTAATGTATATTTTTCTTCTAAAACTTTTTGGATTCTCAACTGTTATATATCCTTTATCAATCAATGCTCTAATTAAAGCTGATATAGTCCTAGTAGAACACTTTAATTTACTAGCATAATATTTATTAGATCCAAAAGCATATCCTTTTTGATTTGAATTAGAAAGTAGTAGAGTAAAAAATACAATAGTACTTTTACTCAAATTATCATCTAATAAATCATAATACAGTTTTCCATGATTCTTGCTCATTCAAACACTTCCTTTCTTAATTTTTAAAATCACACAAATGGGATAATACAGCCCACAAAACGGTAATTTTTAACCATAATTATTTAAGAGCATAAGAGAATGATATCAACACAATAAAAAAAGCCTTATTATTTAAGACTTTCGTGTGATATCAAACTTATTTTGCACTTGCAAAATTGTCCCACTCGTGTGGGATATTTATTATATAAAGCCTTTATATTACAAGTAATAACTGTGGGCTTATCTATGGGACATTATGTTTTCATATCCATAATCACCTCCTAATGAGTGGGATAACAAAAAAAGAAGATGTATTCCATCTCCTTTGATAGTTTTTTTCTACTATAGCAATTCTAACACCTTTAAAATTCAAAGTGAAGTTCATTTACTATGTGAATTTTAAGTTGTTTTAGGTGTTGTTTACTATGTCGTTTTTGTCAATTTTTCCATATTTTACTATATTTTATCACAGCTAGAGATATTTACAAGAGACTTTTGATGTACCCCTTTAGGGGGTGGAATTTTACTATTGAAGTCTTATTTTATAAGAAATTCTAAATTTTTAATAAAAAATATAATTTATTGTTTTTTCGACAATATTCGACCAATTCAACGAAAAAATCTAAAATTGTGCTATAATTATTTTAGGATTGTTGTATTCCATGAATGAACAATGAAATTTTAAAAATGAAAGGTGAGAATATGTTAAGTAGAAGTGAAGCAAAGCAAAAAATAGCAGATTATATTAGGCAACATCAGCCAATTAAAACAGGCGAGAAATTACCAATTAAACTTGGAGAGACTTTTCCAGTTTATAGAATACCAATTGAATATCTTGTGCCTAATGTTTTAAATGACAGAATTGCGTGGAGAATAAGAGAATTTGAAGCAGAAAATAATAGAAAATTATCTGTAGAAAATCAAGTTGATGTAGATTATGTATATAAGTTAATAGAAGAAGAACATGTTAATGAAAATGATAAGACATTAAGGGATATTGCTTTAAAAGGGCAGCAACAGCATGGTGTTATTACTAATGATGGAATAATTATAGATGGAAATAGACGTGCCACTTTAATAAGATTATTATTTAATGGAAAAGCAAAAGAGTTTAATAAAAATGTAGAAGAATTTAGATATTTTGAAACAATTGTATTGGCTGATGATGTGACTCCAGAAGAAATAATGGCGCTTGAGACAAGTTTGCAAATAGGAGAAGATATTAAAGTTAAATATAATGCAATTAATATTTATATAAAAATTGATAATTTAATAAAGGCCGGATATAATGTCGCTCAAATATCACAATATATGGGTGAGGAAGAATCAATTATTAAACAAAAAATATCCACTTTTGAATTAATGAATGTTTATTTAGATGCTATTGGAAAGCCTGATCATTTTACACTTCTAGATGGCTTAGAAGATCAATTTATTAAAACCAATGCAATGTTTAAAAAGCTTGATAATAAAACTTATTCTGCTAATTGGAACTATACAGATGTTGATGTTAATAATTTTAAAGAAGTTGCTTTTGATTATATTAGAAACAAATATGAAGGAAAAGAGTATAGGGATGTATTATTAGGTGGAACGACAAAAGCAGATGGAGTTTTTTCAGATGAAAAAATTTGGAAAGATTTTTATAAAAATCACGAGGAAATTATCAATAATGCTGTATTAGAAAATGAAAGTGATTGGAAGTTATTAACAAGGCAATTGGAAGGTAACTTGAAAAGATCATATAGATTATTAACTCCAATACTAGATGATAAGAATATTTCTTCAACGATTGATACTATTGCTTCAAAAGTAAATGGCTTAGAAGAATTAATTAGAGAAAAAAATGAATTAAATGAAACGGATATTGAAAATATAAAAAACATAGAAAAAAGATTATATAATATCAGGAAAGAGTTCGAATAAAATGAATAATAAAGTAAAATTATGCTTATTTTCTTCTGATGCCATTGAGATAAACAATATTGTTTGCTTATCAGATAGAATTTTGATGAAACTTAAATTATTCTTAAAGCAAATTTCTGATTTTGAATCAGTTGTTGGAGAGAATGAAATAATACTGTATTGTGGTGATGGTAATTATATTGCAGATTGCACGGAAAGAATATTAAACTTTTTGGATTCATTAAATATAGAATATATAATTGATGAAAAATTAAACAAAATAATCGAAAATGATATTAGAATTAAGGAAGAAGCAGATGCAAATATAAATTTGTTAACTGAAATAAAAGATGATAAATTAAATGGTAGTAAAGAGTTTGAAGAATTCAAAAAAATAATAGACAGTTTATTAAAGATAAAACTAATTGATTATCAGTATAAATCAGCATTTTTACTAACTACTGCAAAATCAGGATTTGATTTTTCTGTTCCTGGTTCTGGTAAAACAATTATTACATATGCAACATATGCTTATTTAAAAAATAGGAATAAAATTAATAATATTTTGGTAATAGGGCCAAAAAATGCATACAATGCATGGTTTGAAGAATATATTACTTGTTTTGGTAAAAAACCGGAATTTAAAAATTTAAGTGAAGAAAATGTTCGTAATTCACAGAATTATTTAAGTTCATCTATCAATAATCACAAAGAGGTAACTTTTATCAATATTGATAAGATAAGAAATTTGAAAAAGGAGCTAATTAGTTTTTTATCTTCCTCATCATGCATGTTAGTAATTGATGAAGGACATAAAGTGAAAAATCCAAAAGCCTCTTCAACAAAGGTTGCGATGGACTTATCGAAGTATTCTAACTATAAAATAATACTAACAGGAACTCCAATGCCCAATGGTTATGAAGATTTGTTTAGTTTAACTTTTATAATAAATCCCTACAAATCTATAATACCTTTTAATTATTCTCAATTAAAAAAATTTACTATTAGAGGAACTAAAGAGGAAGACGAAAAAATTATAATGAAATCTTTATATCCTTATTATTCTAGAGTATCGAAAAAGTATTTGATAAAAAGAGGAGAACTACTTCCTCCAAAATATAATATTAACTTTTCTGAAATGGATGAAGATCAGAGATATGTATATGATTTTTTGGATGGTCTAATAGCAGATTATCATAACAGATGGGAATTAGAATTTGAAAGAATATTGATGAAAGCAATATTAATTAGAAAAATGCAAGTTTCTTCTAATCCTAAATTGCTTCGAAAAAGTCTTTTAGCTTCATTTGATGAATTAAAAGGAGATTTATTATTTATTGAAGAAGGCGATGAGATTACAAATGAAATGATTGAAGATTTTAAAAAGAAATTAGCAATCGCCGATGAAATAATTAACAAAGATATAAATAATTCGAATGTAGGAAATATAGTTAAAAAATACATTAATGATGAAAAATTTGTAAACAAAAATAAATTAGCAGTGGAATTGACAAAAAAACTAATTGATGAAAAGCAAAAAGTTATTCTTTGGGACACATTTGTTGAAAATATGGATGCTTTAAAATTGATGTTAAAAAAAATATATAATTTGGATGCCGAGATTATAAATGGAACAGTAGTTGGTGAAGAAAGACAAAAAGTTATTAACAAATTTAGACATGGAGATTTGAAAATTTTAATAGCGTCTCCAGCTACTCTTGCAGAATCAATATCTTTGCATAAATGTTGTCAACATGCAATTTATGTTAATAGAAATTTTAATGCTGCACAGTTTATTCAATCTAAAGATAGAATCCATAGAATTAATATGCCAAAAGGGTTAACAGCTAATTATAATTTTCTAATTAATAGAGATTCAGTAGATGAAGGAATCTCTGAAAGACTTGAATTGAAAGAATCAAGAATGTTAAGAATCCTTGATGATGATAATATTCAAATAGGATCTATTGAAAATCAAGACAATTCAACAATGTCAGATGAAGATGTTTTAGCTACATATAATAAATAAAAAATGAAGATTTTTTTGCAAAATATGCAACTTAATCTTCATTTTTAATTATATTTTCTAATTCGTTTCCAATTTTTTTAATAATGCCAACAACTAGAGCATTTCCCATCATGAAATTTCTTTTTTTATCAGTCATACCAGTATTTGTCCAATTGTCTGGGAAGCCATTTATTCTTTCACATTCTATTGGTGTTAATAATCTAATCCTTTTGGTTTTATAATCTTCAACTATGTGAGTAGTTCTACTTATTCCTCCTTCACTAGTTAACATAGTTCTAGCAGGAAAATCCAAATTATCAGGGCATGGCATTGCGCCTTCTGAATAAAAATATTCTTCACCATTTGGTTTTACTCTAGGTATCCTTTTGTTACCTTTTAGGTATTCAAATTTTTTTATTGCTTCTTTGCTTAAAAAGAATTTTTCATCTATTGTACAATGTTGAAGTATTTTTTTTAATGGGTAAACATCATTACAATCAGCAACAACCTTTGAAGTATATATTTTACCATTAATCATAATGCCTGCATTATAAAATTGTGCTTTAAATTTATCACTGACTTCAACTAAATCCTTAAATGAATCTTTTGACAAGTTTGCTGTATTAAATTCTAGTTCTTCGTTTTTGATTGGAAACTGTTTAACAAATAATCCATTTTTAAAAATAATGTCTTTTGGATTATCTTTTGAAAGTGTTTTATAATAATTTGTAGATTTATGATATGCAAATATAAAGACTCTTCTTCTTTTTTGTGGTAATCCATATTCTCCGGCATTGATAACTCGCCATTGAACTGCATATCCGCAATCCATGAAACTTCTCAATATAATACCGAAATCTCTACCTCTTTGTTTTGCTGGAGATAGTAGTAATCTATCAACATTCTCTAATAATACAAATGGAGGTTTTTTAATTTTTAATATATCGTTAATAGCCCACCATAAAACACCTTTTTTACCTTCAATACCTTTACTGCTAGAAAGAGTTTGGGCAACAGAATAGTCTTGGCATGGAAAGCCACCAACTAAAAGCGTATGATTTGGTATTTTCTTTTTGTCAACTTGGAAGATATCAACATTACTTGCATCTTTATCTCCAAATCTTTTTGTATAACACTCGAAAGCTTCTTGTGTTTTAGTAGCAGGTTCCCACTGATTAGCCCATACAAATTTCCAATCACCATTTTCTTTTACTTTATCCTTAATAAGTTCAACCTTATTTAAACCACATCTAAATCCACCAACACCAGCAAATAACTCTACTACTGTCTTTTCCATGCTTTTTTACCTCCTGACATTGTTTAATTGTCATATTTATATTATAATATATTTGATTAAAAAGATCAACTTTTGACACTAATTATTATATATCAATATTAACAAAAGATCAACAATATAATTATATTTTATACTAAAAAATGTAATTTGACAAGATCGAAAGGAGAATTTATGAAAAAAAATTATACAGAAGAAGAAATAAGAATACTATCTCAAGCGGCAATTGGAAAGACATTTGGAGAATTACAAAAAATGAATGTAAAAACTGTTAGTGACTCCAGTGTTGATAAAACTGATGAAGTACTTAATAAAGCCTTTTTTGGCCATTTATTTGAAACAGATGTGTTTGGTATGGATATTAATTCTTTTTCTAGACCTGATTTTGAAGAAGCTGGGATTGAATTAAAAGTAACACCATATAAAAAGAATAAAGACAATACTTTATCCGCAAAGGAAAGATTAGTTTTAAACATAATAGACTATATGACTGAATATAAGAATACTTTTGAAAACTCACATTTTATGTCAAAAAACAAAAAACTACAAATTATCTGGTATTTATGGGAAAAAGAGAAGAAAAAAGAAGATTTAAGAATAACTAATGAATTATTATATTCTTTTCCGAACGAAGATATGCCAATAATTAAAAAAGACTGGGAATTTATAATTAAAAAAATAAAAGATGGTAAAGCTCACGAAATATCTGAAGCAGATACCATGTATTTAGGTGCATGTACAAAGGGTGCTAATAGTGAATCTAAAAGAGAACAACCTTTTTCAAATATTAAAGCTATGCAAAGAGCTTTCTGCTTTAAAACATCATACATGACTGGGCTTGTAAGAAAATATATAGGTAATTATGACGATGTAGAAAAAATTCTTAAAGGAACAGAAAAAGATTTTACAAACTATATTCAGGATATTGTTAATAAATATAAAGGAAAAACACAGTCACAATTGATGAATGAATTATCAATAGATACAAAAGCCAAGAGTGTATTTAATATAATTATCAATAGGATGTTTAATGTAAAATCAAAACTTAAAGAAACAGATGAATTTGTTAAAGCAAATATTATACCAAAAACTATAAGAGTCGAAGAAGATGGTAAAATTATCGAGTCAATGTCGTTCCCATATTTTAAATTTGATGAAGTAATGAACACTGATTTTGAAAATTCAAACTTAAGGGAAGAATTAGAAACAACAAAGTATATGTTCTTTGTGTTTAAAAAAGAGCACGGAGAATATATATTTAAAGGAATAAAACTATGGAATATGCCAGAATTAATTATAGAAAACCAAGTAAAATCAATGTATGAGAAAACACAAAATGTAATTAGAACAGGCTCTATTGTAAATCATATTGATAATAATGGAAGAAGAATAACTAATTTTCCTGGCATGAGTGATAATGGAATCTGCCATGTAAGACCACATGGTAGGGATTCTTTAGATACCACACCATTACCAGTTAAAGATAAAGTAACAGGGGCACAAGAATTTACAAAACAATGCTTTTGGTTTAATAATAGTTATTTAAAAGAGATAATTTCAGATATTATATAAAAGAGGTGATATTGTGAATAATAAGGTTACATTTGAAGACGTAGTTAGTGGTAAGTGTAAAAAGCTAATAATTGATTGTATATATGAAAATAAGCAACCAAATAAAGATATGAGTTGTAGAGTATTGCCAAAATTGATGAGAGTACAAAATACAGGTGGCTTCAGACCAATTGGTGAATATAAAAATAATTTTGCAGTAAAATATGTTGTTTTATATTCAACTGGTGAAGATATTTATTGGCAAGATGATTTAGATGAGGAATTAGGACTATTTATTTATTATGGAGATAATCAACGAGCAGGGAGAGACATACTAGATACAAAATTAGGAGGGAACTTAATTTTACAAAAATCATTTGAATTAGCATGCTCTAATAATATAGAAGATAGAAAGAAAATACCACCATTTTTCTTGTTTCAAAAAGATGAAAATGCAAATGTTAAGTTTTCTGGATTGTTAGTCCCAGGATATAAGAATATTAATGAAAAAGAGTGGTTAACCGCTTTATGGGCTAAACGAAATGAAGGTGGACGATTTCAAAATTATAAAGCAATGTTCACAGTGCTAGATACGGAAGAAGGATCAATAGCAAACCAAAATAATGCGTCTATAGATTTGCAGTGGATAGATGATTTATCAAGAGGAAAAGGATATGAAAGTAAACATGCTCCTAAGGCTTGGAAAAATTGGATAGATAAAAGTATATATAAACCACTAACAGTAAATGTTGACTCTAGAATAAGAACAAAAGAAGAACAATTGCCAAGAGAAAAAGATAAACTAGAAATGTTACAATATATCCATGATTACTTTTATAATAAAGATAGAAAAACAGATTCAACAAATTTTGAGCCATTTGCCATAGCATTAACAACTTTAGCAGATAGTAATATTATAAGTTGTGACAATACACGACCATCTAAAGATGGCGGTCGTGATGGAATTGGAGAATATAGAATAATGAATGGATTAAATCAAGCGCTAAAGACTGTATTTGCTGTCGAAGCAAAATGCTATGATTTAAATAATTCTGTTGGCGTAAAAGAGACCTCTAGGTTAATATCAAGAATAAGGCATAGACAATTTGGTGTTTTTGTTACGACGTCATTTGTGGATATACAAGCATATAAAGAGATTATTGAAGATGAACATCCTATAGCAATAATAGCTGGTGTTGATATTATAGATATATTATTTCAAAATGAAATAACTGACATAGAAAAATTAAAAGAATACTTAAATAATAATTTCCCTAAAAAAAATATAATGTGATTTAAAGTAAATGTGATATAATATTTACAGTTGAGATATCATTATTATGATATCTTTTTTTGGAAGTGAAAAATAAAAATGGATAAAAATTATGAAGTGTTTATGAAATTAAGAAATTATTATGAAAAACATTGTGCACCATTAATTTTTTATGGAGAACAAAGGTTAGAAAATAATTCTTTTTGTAAAATGTATTTTTTAGATACAACAGTAGAAAAAGAATTAAAAAATTATAAAAAATTATTTCAAGAGTATTTGTTTTTATATGTTAGAAATCATGATACATTATCTAATTTCGACAATCTTAAAGAGGAAAATGATGAAGATAATATTTCTAAGGCACTATATTTAAATAGTAAAAAGATATGGGATGATGAAAGCTTGATTATCACTTCTAATCCAATCACCTTAGGAATATATGGTGAATTATTTGATGAATTCTACCTTAATATTGTGAAAAAAGAAAATACCTTATTAACATATTCAACTAAAAGTTCATTTAATGTTAGAAATATTAAGGGATGCGATAATATTAGTGCTTTGTGGGAAAATGATGGTTTAACATTAATACTGTCAGAATGCAAATTCTATACAGATATTAAAAATGCATCAAATTCTTTGATTGAGGATATAATAGGAAATGAAAATGAGAAAAGTCATATAACCAAAGAATATATAAATAGATATTTAAATTTTGTAGCAGATAAACCGCATTCAATATTTTCAAATAATGAAGACAATAAGAAAATAATCTCTATATACGAAAAAATTAATCACGATATTTTAAATGCTCCAAACACAGTTACATCTATAGATATTTTAAATAAGTATAATGTGAAAATACGATTTGATTTCTTTGCAATTTATTGTGATAACGTTTATACACCAATAGAAAGAGCACAGTATTATAAAAACATAGTTAATGCCTTCAATAAACAGATAGTAAATACGGGTATAAATAATTATTCAATGGAAATAATTTTCATTCCTACAAAAAATAAAAGCCCTGAAATTAAGAGGAGTATGTATACATGGAATTAGACAGAGAACTTATATTGAAAAAAATAAATTTATTATCCATTGAAAACAATAAGCAAGAATTAATAAGGATTCTTTGTAAGATAATAGAAGATAAATTATTTTTTAAAGAAAATATTGATTTAGTGTTGTACATAATGAGAATATGCGAGTTATATGGATACGAAATGTATTTTAAGGACAATAGTAATTTGAATGATTATAAGTTTAACCTTTCGGAATTATTAAGACATGATATGTATAAATCAAAGATGAATTCTAATAAATACTATAATGCTGGACAACTTTCATTATTAAATGAAATTGAACAAAACGAAAAAATGTTTATTTCTGCTCCAACGTCTTTTGGAAAAACAAGTTTAATTCTTGAATACATATATATAAATTATTTAAAATTACATAATATAATTTTTATTGTTCCCACTAACTCACTAGTCGAAGAATTATATATAAAATTTTTAAAAATAAATAGAATGTGTAATGTTAAATATAATATTACAACTGCTCCAAAGAAAAAGGGCACTAATAACATATGGATATTAACTCCTGAAAAATTTTTGTTATTATATGAAGATTTTGATAAAATTATTGATTTATTTGTTATGGATGAATCTTACAAAATTGAGGATGAAGAAAAAGCCAATATACTTGATGTTCTAAATACTAGATCAAGTAAATATAGAAGAGTTATGGAAATTATTGCTGAAAAAAATGTAAAGAGTATCTTCTTGTCACCATATACTTTTTTAAAAGATGAATCAATGGAAAGATTTTTAAATAAATATAATATAAAGGTAATTGATAGAAATTATAATTATGTCCAAAAAAACATTTATGATATATCAAATGGCAAAAAGTTTTGCCAAACATTTCAAACTTCAGGAATAGTTTACAAAAAGGATATATCAGGAATAAAAAAAGCATTGAATACATTACCATTCTTAGACGAAAGTACGATTATCTATGTAAGATATCCAAGCGAGGCACTTGATATTATAAATGGTATTAACTATAGTTATCAATGTGATGATAAATTACGTAGGCGTTATGATGAATTTATTCAGCATCTTGAGGATAAATATTTATTTGATGATAGTAAATGGTATGTTATAGATGCTCTAAAGAGAGGAATAGGTATATATGTTTCTCCAATACCAAGGTATATTAAGAGAGAAATAGTGAATTTATTTAATTGTGGTATATTAAAATTACTTATAGTTACTACTGCTTTTTCAGAAGGCGTTAACAGTTCTGCTAAAAACATAATAATAACGAATAGAGTTGCTGGCAATCGTAAGTTAACAACATTAGATTTGTTAAACTTAAGCGGGAGAGCAGGAAGATTTGGAATATATAGTATAGGAAACATCTATGTTGCAAATGATGAAACTTTTGATATTTTAAAAAATTCTTCTGAAGTTGGTGTAACTATTAAAAACTCAAATTATAAAATATTTGAATATGATGAACAAAGAACAGATTATGATTTAGATATAATTGATGATGAAATTATGAATGAAATTGAAAAAGAACGTAAAAAAGTTACATTACAAAAGCAGGAATCATATAACTTAAGTGAGGCAGATTTAAATATTGCATTATCAATTTCAAAAAATGATAAGTTAAAACTTTATAAATATTTCAATGAAGAAAAATTAGATTATGAAACCATTTATATAAATATTAAAAACTTACTTTCAGATGATAGAAAGAATATTGTCGATTCCATCAAATATATATTTAATCATTTAAGATTGGCAGGTATAGAAATAACGTGCGAATTTGGAGATGTTCCAGCATATAATTATAATAAAGATTTTATTTGGGGAGATTTCTATGCAATTCATTCATCTGGTGATATAAAAAGCATACTAAGAAATCGCAAAAAATATATTAGTCAAAAAATTAGTAACATTAATTATAATTTGCAAGGATTAAAAAAAGAAGAATTAAAAAGAATTCTAATCCTCAATAATTGCCTATGGATATCTGAATACTTAACAAATGGTATAATAGACGATACTAAGCTCTATAATGGCGCATTTAGATTTATAGCAAATATAATTGAATATAGAATACCATTTTATATAGGATTTTATATTTCAATATTTAAATTGTATTGTCAAAAAAATAATTTAAATTATAATTTTGACTTTGAATTGGTTGATGTTTCATCATCTCTAGAAAATAAAACTGTAGATGAGAATAATGAAAAAATGTTAGATTACGGTTTTCCAGTAGATTTAATTAAAAAAATATCAAAAAGCAAAGATCAGCTGGACAATTATGAAAAAACTATATTAAGAGAATATAACGAATTGTTTAATAATTAAATGTGTATAACAGATATGTTAAAATTTTGATATTTTTTTAACATATCTTTTTATTAAATTTTTTATCAATTTTCATTTTTACATTTACTTTTACATTTCCTATTATATAAACTTTAATAAACTATAATAAATTTAAAAGACTCACAAAGCCTTATTTTATAAGGAATTTAAATTTTTGTATAGGAGATAATTCGTGCCAAGGGCGGACCCCCTGAAGAGAGTAATAAATAATATGAATTGCGATAATTTTGAGAGAATATCCACCAACTTTTTTATTATATGTGTAAAACTATTACATTATAAAAATATATTAAAAATAAACTATTTTTATAGTATAATAAAATCGTAGGAGGACTTTATAAAAAATAACAAGATAATAACCATTGCAATTATCCTATTTATCTTAATAACAGCAGTTATATTGATGGTAATTAAAAATAGTCATGATAATGAAACTAAAAGATATAAGGAAATAAAAGAGGATGTTAAAAAAGAAGCAATAGCATATTTAACAGTAATGCAAAGAATTGATATTTCGTCAGAACAGTATTTATGTGAAGATGATATAGTTAATCCATTACATAGAGGTGCAAATAAAGATATAATTCTAGATATTGATAAAGAATCATATTGCAAAGTTGCTATTAAGGGATTTGTTAAAGATAATAAATGGGATGCTAATGTTTATTTAAAATGTAAAAAATATGAAGATGATTTATATGAGGATACACTTTTAATGTACATGTGTACAAACGGTGTGCCAAAAGGATATGAAGATTATTACAAAAAATATGGCAAAGAATATGATAATTTTATTTGCCCAAAAAACATTGATAAATAAATAAAAAAACTAGGCTAAATAGTTCGAATTAAAGGTGAAATAATGAAAAGGAGATTAAATGTATTTGGAATTATTTTGGGAATAATAGTAAACTTGTTTATAGTCTTTATTGTCGAAGAAAGTATGAGATTACAAAAAAATGATAATGCTTTACCATTAATAATAACTGATAGAACAAAGTATTGCGTAGAGTGCATTGAAATTGGTGAAGAAATAGAAGTAGAGTATTTAAGCCTTGGATATAAAGTGAAAGTTAAATATACTGTTTCTCCTAAATCACATGATGATCTTCGATTCATTCAGATTATTGGAAAAGAATTTTTGCTATTTAACAAAATTAGATTATGGGCATGGATTGCATAATTAAAAAGAATCAGATATAGAAAAAAATATGATTTTTATTATTGCATTAACACCTATATAAATTTTAATAAACTGTGATATAATATTATATGAAGAATTTGGAGTTGAATCATGACAGATAAGAAAAAGATTGGTTTAATTATAATAGTTATTATATTGTTTTGTTTTGCATACCATATAATTGGAACAATAATAAGCATAATGTTATATAAAAATACTAATACTAATAATACAAATAGTAATCAATATTATGATTATCAAGAAAACAAAAGAGAAGACGATGGAAAAGAAGAAACAACTGATGAAGAGCAAAATGAAGAACTAGATTCGAATGAACAGAATAATAAAGAATTAGAAGAAATACAAACAGTTCCTGAAGAAGCGGTTGAAACAATACCAAATTTTAAATATGACATTGCCTTTAAACATCATGAAAAATGGCATGACACGATTATTCTAATAGATATACATAGTAATGATATAATGATAATTCAATTAAACAAATCAAGGAAAACAGCAAATATAAATGTAAATTATAGTGAAGAGTATTCTTATACTGGAGATGCAAACACAAAAATTACTATTAAAACGTATGGTGTTCTAGTAGATGATGAAACAGACTATGTTAGAGAAAATGATTCTTTGATTGAATACTTTGATAACAAACCATATGATGTATATGAAAAATATGATTTAAAGAAAACTGTAGAATTGTTGGAAAAATATGCATACTTTAATATAAAAGATTATCCAGCAAATGCAAATAAAAAGAAGTAATATTAGATATTACTTCTTTTATAATAATTACTTGAAATATTTACTTAATCCACCAAGTTTATCATCAATAAATCCTTGGACTTTATCTACTTTTTCATTAACATAATCTATTTTTTCTTTATATGGTTTAATAATAGTATTATTAATATGAATATATGCTACAATTAGTAGGATTACTATAATCAATCCAATAACTATTTTTGTGCCAATCTCAATTCTTCTTTTTAGTATTCTTTTATTTTCTGCCTTTTCTAATTTTTCAACTCTTTCGGTTAGTTCCCTTATTTTTTCTTCATAATTCATAACTACAACTCCTTACTACAATTTAATTATATCATATAATTATTTTTATGTTATACTTTAAGTATAAGTGGTGATGTTATGGATAAAATAAAAGAATTACAAAGAATGATTGATGAATCTAATAACATTGTTGCTTTTACCGGAGCTGGAGTATCTACGGATAGCGGTTTAAAAGATTTTCGTAGTAAAGATGGATTATACAAGAAACCTTCTCCATATCCAGCTGAATATATGTTAAGTAATGCTTGCTTTTGGGCTCATCCTGAAGAATTCTTTGAATATTATAAAGAAAATTTTAATTGCTTAGATGTAGAACCTAATGTCACTCATAAGTATTTTAAAAAACTTGAAGATAAGAAAAAATTAAAAGCCATTATTACTCAAAATATTGATGGATTACATACTAAAGCTGGTAACAAGAATGTATATGAAGTACATGGTACTATTTATAAAAATCATTGTGTTAAATGTCATAAAGAATATGATGCTAATTATGTCTTTAATAGTGAAGGTGTACCAAAATGTACTTGCGGTGGCACAGTAAAACCAGATGTTGTCTTGTATGGTGAAGCACTACCGGAAAAAGATTATATGGGTGGCTTAAGCGCTATAAGTAATGCTGATATGCTAATCGTATGTGGTTCATCATTAACCGTATATCCTGCTAGTGGTATGGTTGATAATTTTAATGGTAAATACCTAGTAATCATTAATAATAATGAAACACCATACGATTATAAAGCTAATTTAGTAATTAATGATAATTTAGCTAAAGTATTTAGTAAATTAAAATAATGTTTAATTAAAAGAAAATTCTCCATAATAGTATTAAGGAGGATTTTTTATATGACACAAAAAGAATTATCATATGTTGAAGATGCTATCGGCCACGAAACAAATATCATTAAAATTATTAATGAAGGAATTAAAAATCTTGAAGATCAAAATCTAGTAACTTTTATGGAGGCAGAATTAAACACTCATACAAGTATGAAGAAAAAATTAATGAACTTACTGGAGGGAAAAGCTAATGAATGATCAGTTAATTATGGATAATTATTTATTAATTTTAAAAAGTACCGTTGAAGTATATGTTCATGGTACACTTGAATCATCTAATAATGATGTCAGAATGACTTTAAAAGATAATTTAAATGAAATTATGACATGTCAAGCTAGAACATATGATGAAATGACTAAATATGGTTGGTATCAAGTAAATAATGTAGATGCTAGCGCTATAACTCAAACATTAAATAAAGTTGGGAGTAAAAACTAAGAAACAATTAAGTTTCTTTTCTTTTTGTGCTATAATAATCTTGAGGTAGTAAAATATGAATGAATTAACAATGTTATTAAATGAATATGCTAAAAATTATAATGGAGAAGTAGAAACAATCGAAGATGAAGATTTTATTAAAGCATTGTATTATCTAGATAATCTTTTTATTAATAGTGAAATCGATGTTTTAATTTATTTATCAGCACTTAATTTATGTAATAGTTATGCTAAAGGGCATAAAGATCATGATATCTATAAATTTAAAAAAGAAATATCTACCATTATCAATATTCTAAATGATCACCATATTCCTAATGTTAAAGCATGTATGATAAATAATCAAGGTAATTTATATATCTTTAAAGTTAATAATATTACTTTTAGTTTTCATGACGAGAAAAAGGTTGAAATTAGTAAAGACTACTATGAAGAGATGGAATGGGATGGTATTAGAAAACAACCATGTGCTAAAACTTTATTTGATAAAGCAAGTAATAATGCTTTAGCTACAAGATGTATTACGACTACTGGTAAACCAATTAGTTTACTTGCTAATAAATTAGTAGAGGATTATCACAATAAAGTTTTAACTTTTGAAGAAATCATTGAAAATATGTAGAGGTGAAGTATGAACTTATCTAAATCACGTTACTGTAGAGGATTACAGTGTCCTAAAATGTTATGGTTAGAAAAATATAAACCAGAAGCAATGGAAGAAACAGACAATTCTTCAGTTTTAGAACAAGGTAATATGGTTCATGAAGTAGCTAGATACTTGTTTGGTGAACATATTAATATTGAATACACTGATAACTTAAATGAAATGATTAAAGATACCTATAGGACTATCGAATCATATGAAGATGTAATTATTACCGAAGCCTCATTTAATTATGATAATAATTTCTGTAGTGTCGATATTTTAAAGAAAAATAAAGATAGTTATGAAATCTATGAAGTAAAAAGTTCAACTGGTTTAAAAGATGTCTATATTAATGATGCCAGTTACCAATATTATGTTTTAACTAGTTTAGGCTTTAAGGTAACTAAATGTAGTGTTGTGACCATTAATCGTGATTATGAACGAGTAGGGCATATCGAACTAGATAAACTATTTACGGAAAATGATATTACTAGTACTGTTATTGACTTACAACCTAAAGTAAAAGAAAATATAAAAGCAATTAATGAATATACAAGTAATGAAATAGAAAGAGATATGGCAATTGATGATCATTGTTATGATCCATATCTTTGCCCTTTCTTTGGTTATTGTACAAGAAATTTACCACACCCTAATGTCTTTAATATCACGAGAGACTTAGGAGTTACAGCTATGAATCTATATAAAGATGGCTATGTTTCTTTTGAAGATTTATTAAATACTAAAATTAGAGATAGATATCGTCAACGTATTGAATTTGAATTATATGATAAACCTGATTTTATTGATAAAGAAAGAATCAAAGAGTTTTTAGATACGCTATCTTATCCATTATATTTTCTTGATTTTGAAACTTATCAGATGCCTGTACCATTATATGATTATGTTCATCCTTATGAACAAGTACCATTTCAGTATTCACTTCATTATTATGAAAAAGATAATGATAAGTTAGAACACACTGAATATTTAGGGATTCCTGGTACTGATCCAAGAAGATTACTAGCTGAACAGTTAGTTCATGATATTCCTATGAATGTATGTACATTAGCTTATAATATGCGTTTTGAAAAAGGAGTTATCAAGAGACTTGCCGGAATTTATCCAGATTTATCAGAACATTTAATGAATATTCATGATAACATCAAAGATTTGGAAGATCCTTTTAGAAAAGGATACTACTATACTAAAAGTATGGATGGTTCTTCCTCAATCAAAAAAGTCTTACCAGCTTTATTCCCTGGTGATCCTTCACTTGACTATCATAATTTAGATTTAATTCATAATGGAACTGAAGCAATGGGTAGTTTTAGAGCTATGGAGAATATGACTAAGGAAGAGTTGGCGTATACAAGAGAAAGATTACTAAAATACTGTGAATTAGATACTTATGCAATGGTTAAAATCTTAAGTAAATTAAAAGAGGTAGTTAAATAATGAATGACAAATATAATAAATTATTAACTCAAGTAAAAAAACATTATAAAAATACTAATCTTTTATTTGATTTGTATCTAGAAAACTATCATACTTTTTATATTTATATTAGATTAGACTATTATAAGAAATTAAAATGTTATCGCATATCTTGGATTGATTTGGCTCATATAAGTAAAAATAATATTGATAGTGTAATTTCTTATGAATATCTTCCACTAGAAGCTTTTGAACAATTTAAAAATATCATTAAAAATATTCATATTAATAATTATGATGAAGTTAATGGTGAAAATAATGTTGTTACTGTTAATAATTATATTAATGATAATAAATTTAATTTTCACTTTAATCGCTATATTCCTAAAGAAATATCACAATTATTTAATGCTCTAATTGTCTTATTTGATAATTTACCAATTAAATTAAATGGTTTCTTACAAGAAATGGCCGCTGAAATTAATGGTAATAAAAATAAATATGAATATCGTGAAAGTTTTAATTTTGACTTATTTAATGATGATTTAGAGAGTGTTTTTGAGTATCAAATTATTGAAAGAGGAGAGAAGTATTTTGAAGAAAATCGTGTCTTTTTTCTAGAAAAAATAAAAGATGAATACTTTGCAGTTGTTGGTGGAGAAGAGTTATATGTTATAAATATAGCGTATGATGAAATAAATAAAATCATAAAAACATATTGTTCTTGTCCATGTGAATTTCTTTGTAAACACTTGGTAGCAGTCATCTTAGCCATTAGAAATAATCGTTTTAGAAACTTCTATAAACTTACTCACAAGGGTAATTTACTAGACAAAGTCATGAATTTTAACTTCCTTTTAAGTATTGGTATTGATGACCAAGGTAATAATTATTTGATTATTGAAGATGGTCTAATTAAGCTATTATCTATTAAAAATAAAGATGGCCTTAGCGAATGGGAAGTATTGGAAGATGATGATAAAAATACCATCACTAATCGTTTAAAAGAAATATTATAAAGAGAATATAAATTATTTATATTTTCTTTTTTCTTACCTTGTAATAATATCTAAAATATGATATATTTATTAATAGATAGAGGTGGAATATGAAAGGGAATAAAAAGAATAATCGCATAGTCATTCTAATTATTGTTATTTTGGTGTTTGCTAAATTCTGTGCACCACTGTTTGATAATGATGATAAGAATGATTACACTGTTAAAAATGATGATAAAACTTTTAGAATTATTGCATCAACTTCAACTGATAAAATGGATGATAAATTAATTAAATATGGTAAAAAGAATGGTATTAAAGTTGAAATAGAACATTATGGTGATTTGGAAATCGTCGAAAAACTTAATACTGACTCAAGTCCATATGATGCCGTTTGGATTTCTAATTCCTTATGGCTATATATGTTAGATAATACTTACTTGACAACTGATAGCAAATCAATTGTGATTGATCCTGTGGTTATGGGAATTACTAAGAGTAAAGCTAAAGAATTAGGATTCGTAGATAAAGATATTTATAATAAAGATATTTTAAATGCCATTCGTGATGGCAAATTAAAATACATTATGGCATCGGTTACTAAAACAAATACTGGAGCCACAAGTTATTTAAGTTTTTTAAATAGTATGGCTGGATCTCCTGAAGTATTGACTGAAGAAATGCTAGAGTCTGACACTTTAAAAAGTGATTTAAAAGCTTTCTTTAAAGGCGTTGAAAGAGTTAGTGGTGATGAATCATATTTAACCGAAATGTATAATAATGGTGAATATGATGCCATGATTAACTATGAAAGCACTTTAATTGAATTAAATCTTGATTTAGTAAAAAAAGGTAAGGAACCATTATATTTAGTATATCCGGTTGATGGGGTAGCCATTAATGATATGCCATTTGCTTATGTAAGTAATGATTCATCAGATGAGAAAAATAAAGAAAAATTTTTAAAACTTCAATCATACTTAAGAAGTGATGAAGCAATTAAATTAATGCAAAGTTATGGTTATCGTTCTTGGTATGGTGGTACAAATGATAAAGCTGATAAAAAGATTTTTAATCCGGATTGGGGAATTGATACCACTAAGTATCTAAAAGATATGAAGTATCCAAGTAAAAAGGTTATTACTAAAGCAATAAGCATGTATATTGAAGCCTTTAGAAAACCAACTCATGTGGTATTCTGTTTAGATGTATCAGGAAGCATGTCAGGAACTGGTTTGAAAGAATTACAAGAAGCCATGAATTATATTTTGGATAAAGATGAGGCTAGTAAAGATAATTTACAGTTTTCTGATAATGATAAAATAACCGTAATTACTTTTAATAGTAATGTTAAGAATGTTTATGATACGAGATATGGTAATGAAACTAATTTAGTTATTGATGATATTAATAGTTTAATAGCTAGAGGTGGCACTAATATCTATGATCCAAGTATTGAAGCCTTAAAGATCTTAGAGAAAGATGATAGTAGTGAATACACGAAAACAGTTATCTTAATGACTGATGGGGAAGCTAATGCTGGATCGTTCAACGACCTAAGAAAATATTATCAAAATCATAAATTAGATATCCCAATTTATAGTATTACTTTTGGGGACTCTAGTGAGTATCAGTTAAGTGATATTGCAAGACTTACAAATGCCAAAATCTTTGATGGTAAGAGTGGCTTACTCAAAGCCTTTACTGAAGTAAGGAGTTATAACTAATGAAGAATAAAGAAGTTGTCTCAGCTATCGTTGGCAGTGCCTTCTTTGCGGTTCCTTACTTAGGCATGTCAATTGCCCTAGCTCCAGCCTTAGCCATTGGCTGCGTTGCCTTTGGGGCTAGCGAATTAGTCTTATCTGGAGTTAAAGGAAAAGAGACTTTAAAAGATACTGACAAGGAATTATATTTAAAGATAACTGAAGCTAAAAAACAAAATAGAGAAATACTAAATTTAATTCCTAAAGTCGAATCAGTCGACACAAGAAATAATTTAACGGAAATATATGAGACGATAGTTAAAATAATTAATACAATACAGTTTAATCCCAAGAAAGCTAAACAAACAAATAATTTCTTTGATTACTATTTACCGGTATTAATTAAAATAGTTACTAAATATGATGAGGTTGAAAATCAAAAATTAAAATCTGAAGAAGGCAAAGCATTCTTAGTTAAAGCCGATAAAATGATTAAAGATACGAATAAAGCTTTTTCAAATATATTAGCGTCCCTATATCAAAATGATATTATGGATGCTGATGCCGAAATGAAAGTATATAATTTAATGTTAAAAGCCGATGGTATTGCTGGTAATGAATTAATAATGAAAGGTAGTGATGAAGATGAAGAATAAAAAAGTATTAATTGGTGTAATCTTATTTGCTGTGTTAATCGTAGCCATCATTGTCATTAAAAATATTAGTGATAATGATACTGGTAGTGTTCTAAGTGGAAAACTTACTACTGTTTATGTAGCTACTGGTGGTGGTAAAGAAGATTTCTTAAATGATAAAGATGTTGTGAAAATATTAAAGAGCAAATATAAATTAAATGTTGTCTTTGATACCTGGAGTAATGGTAAAACGATTACGAAACCATTAATTAGAGAATATGTTGGTTTAGGTAATAAAAGTATTGCCGAAAGCATGGCAAATGGTGCTGAATATTCAATTCACTCAGATGGGGTAAGTACTTATGATGCTTTATTTACATCCGACCAAAGATTCTATGACTATTACAAATTATTCCCAAATAAAGAAGCTGGTGAAGCTGATAGATATACGGTTTTAGATGGCGGACTAACTTTAAATACACCAATCGTTATCTATAGTTGGGGAAAAGTAGTCGATGCTTTAATTAGTGAAAATATTGTTACTGAGACTGATGGCGTTTACTATATCACTGATATGAATAAACTAATTAATTATATTCTTGAAGGTAAGAAATGGTCTGATATTGGTTTAAATAATTTATATGGTACCATTAATATTGCATCAACTGATCCGGTATCATCATCACCTGGAGCAACTTATTATGGCCTATTATTATCTATCCTAAGTGAAGCCCAAGTGACTACAGATAATATTGATAAGAATTTACCTAAATTAAAAGAGTTCTATACAAAATCAGGTTATATGAATAATACCCCAGCAGACTTATTTGAAAGATATTTAAAAACTGGTATGGGTGGCGAACCAATGATTGTCGACTATGAAAAGAGTATGATTGATTTTGCTAATTCAAGTCCCGATGCCTTTAATCAAGTCAAGGATGATATTAGAATTTTATATCCAACCCCAACTATTTGGAATTCCCATTGCTTTACCGTATTCACAAGTAATGGCGCTAAATTATATGAAGCCTTAAACGATAAAGAAATTGGCCAAATTGCTTGGGAAAGATACGGTTTTAGAACCGGTGTTACTGGTGGTACATATGATGTATCAAGTATTGGCTTAGGAGTACCACAGACAATATCAAGTACAGTTACTAGTCTAAAAATGGACACGTACAATAAATTAATCGAATATTTAAAGGAGAATTAAAATGAGTAATCTAGAATTAAAAGTAGAAAAAAAGATTGATGAAAAGAGTATTGAAGGGTTAGTTAACGAAAAGGAAATAACTGATAACAAAATTGAAAAATCTTTAAATTATGATGAACTATCTAAAGAAGAAAAAGCAGCTATTGAAGAATTTAACGAGAAGTTTGATGTTAATGACACGACACAAATATTGCAATTTGGTGCTGCTGCCCAAGAAAAAATATCAAAGTTTTCTGACAGTATTCTTGAAGATGTTAAAACTAAGAATACTGGTGAAGTAGGTGATTTGCTAGCTGACTTGGTAAGTCAAATTAAATCATTTGATAAAGATGTTTCAGGCGTTGCTAAAAAGAACTTTCTTGAAAAAATCTTCAGTAGCGCTAAAAAAGAATTTGACTTTATTGTTGCTAAATATAGTAAGATTGAAAAAAATATCGATACGATTGAAGGTGGCTTAGAAAAAGATAAACTAAGGATGTTAAAAGATATCACTATCTTTGATACGATGTATGATAAAAATTTAGAATATTTCAAAGAAATCTCTTTATACATCATTGCTGGTGAAAAGAAACTTGAAGAGTTAAGAAGTAAAGAATTACCTAAATTAAAAGCTCAAGCTGAAAAAACTGGTGAACAATTAGATGTCCAAAAAGTTAATGATATGGAAGCTTTAATCAATCGTTTTGAAAAGAAAATTTATGACTTAAAGACAACGAGAATTATCTCTATTCAAATGGCTCCACAAATTAGACTCCTTCAAAATAATGAAGCTGAATTAGTTGAAAAAATTCAAAGTTCAATCACTAATACCATTCCTTTATGGAAAAATCAAATGGTCTTAGCTTTAGGCATCAGTAATGCTAAGAGAGCTTTAAAGAGTCAACAAGCTGTATCTAAATTAACTAATGAAATGTTAGCTAAGAATAGTGAAACACTAAAACAAGGATCTATCGATATTGCTCGTGAAAGTGAAAGAGCTATCGTTGATATTGAAACCCTTCAAAAGACAAACCAAGATATTATCGAAACTTTAGACGAAGTTATTAAAATTCATGAAGAAGGCAGAAATAAACGTGCTGAAGCTGAAAAGACTTTGGAAGAAATTGAAAAAGAATTAAAAGCTAAAATGCTAGAAATTCATGTAAAAGAAAAATAAATTTGGAGGCATTCATGAACACAAAGAATTATTTTAAGGATATGTATACCGATTTCTTTGGCGTTGAATCACTACCAAAAATAGAAGTAAAAAAAGAAGAAGATAAGGGGCCACAAGATACTATGGCCTCTCTCTTTGATAAAATTAACAAATTAAGTATAAGTAGTGATTCCATTGATTTACTTAAAAAGATTATCGAATACATGCGTAAATATCATGAAAAAATTGAAACTAATTATATTCCATTTAGATTAACTATTAGTGTTAATAATGATACGATAAGTACTGAGATTAGTGATATCTTATATGAAGCTGGTACTTACTTTGATTATATTGATAATAAAGAAACTACTATTTCAATGTATAAATTAGATAAAGTAGAAAGTATTAGCAATTTTGGTTTAATTAACATTACTGATTTAACCGGAATAAACCTTGAAGATGATAAAACATTAAAGAGATTTCTCCATGATTTAACTGAATATTTAGATAAAGATACTCATTTGATAACTATCATATCTGGTAAAAGTGAAGAATTAACATCTTTCTTCTTAGGAAGAGAAGATATTAAAAATAAATATTTTGATTTAGGAATTATTGGTATAAATCCTGATACTCAAGATGTCTATAATTATATCTTAGAGCACGTTAATATTACTGATGAAGAAAAAGTAAGCTTATTAGATTATATTACTAGTACTTATAATAAAGATACTGATTATTTAACATATCAAAATGATTTAATTAAGCATATTTCATTTAATAAAGAAATTCCAAAAGTTAAGAAAGCATTAACAACGGAAGAAGTCTTTGCTGATTTGAATGAGTTGGTTGGCCTAGAAAAAGTTAAGAAGGCATTATACGAACTAGTTGATATGATTACCTTAAAAGAAAAAGCTGGCGACACTCTAAAAATCAAAGATATTAATCTTCATATGGTATTCCTTGGTAATCCTGGTACTGGTAAAACAACCATTGCTAGATTAATTGCTAATATTCTATATAATTTAAAATATGTTAAAGAAAATAAATTAGTGGAAGTTTCAGTTAAAGATTTAGTTGCTGAGTATGTTGGCCAAACCGCACCAAAGACCATGTCCGTGATTGAAAAAGCCATGAATGGTGTCTTATTTATTGATGAAGCATATGCCTTGGCAGTAAAAGAAGGTAACTCTTATAATGCTGAAGCTATTGCTACCTTAATTCAAGCCATGGAAAACTATCGTGATAAATTAGTAGTCATCTTTGCTGGATACACTAAAGAAATGCAAGACTTCTTAAATTCTAACTCCGGTATTACATCAAGAATTGGTTATACCTTAGAATTTGATGACTATACGACTGATGAACTAATTGCTATCTTTAAAACATTTACTGATAAAGCGGGCTTTATTGTAACTGATGAAGCACTTACTTACTTAAGAGACATTATCGAAGAGAATCGAGATATGCCTAACTTTGGTAATGCCAGATTTGTAAGAAATATCTATGAAAAAACCATTATTAGACATGCCTCTAATGTTAAAGATAAGAAACAAAAGAAGATCTTAAAAACCATTACTAAAGCTGATATTAGTACTGATAACTTGATTTTAAAATAAAGAAATTGAAAAACAATTTCTTTTTTGTTATAATTATAACGAATTGGGTGATGTTTATGGAAAAAGTAGGGGAAATAGAAAGAAGCATTATAAAAAAATTTAGAAAAGAGATTTGGAGTAAATTCGTCAAAGCCATCAAAGAATATGAATTAATCGAAGATAACGATAAAATTATGGTTTGCATTTCAGGCGGTAAAGATTCCTTTTTACTAGCTAAGTGTTTTCAAGAATTGGAGCGTCATGGTAAGCAAAATTTTAAAGCTGAATATGTTTCTATGGATCCAGGTTATAACAAAACTAATCGTGAATTAATTGAAAGTAATGCTAAAGAATTAAATATTCCTATCAAAATCTTTGAAAGTGATATTTTTGATGTTGCTAATACCATTGCCGGAGAGAATCCATGTTATATGTGTGCACGTATGCGTAGAGGATACTTATACAGTATGGCCAAAGAACTTGGCTGTAATAAAATAGCCTTAGGTCATCATTTTGATGATGTTATTGAAACGACCTTACTTTCAATGTTTTATGGCTCTGAAGTAAAGACTATGATGCCAAAACTTCACAGCGATAATTTTCCAGGTTTAGAATTAATTAGACCAATGTATCTAATCAAAGAAGATGATATTATTGCTTGGAAGAAAAGTAATGATTTAACTTTCTTAAATTGTGCATGTAAATTTACTGAAGAAGCTAGCACCCAAGAAAATAAAAGTAAAAGAAAAGAAATAAAAAAACTTATTAAAGAATTAAAAAAAGTAAATCCTAATGTCGATAACAATATTTTTACAGCTTTAAATAATGTAAATTTAAACTGCGTTATTGGTACCAAAATAAATAGTGAATACCATAGTTTTCTTGAAAAATATGATAAAAATAATTAATTATATTATTTTGGCGTTTACCCCAAAATTGTATAAAGCCAGTAAATAGAAGACATTGGATCATTTTGCTGACGCCAGCAAAAAGATATTAAATACATAATAATTGACAAAAGTAGGGAAATATACTATAATATCCAATCGTTGTGTAGAAAGAAGGGATATTATGATGAAAGATTTTATACCAGTTGAAGCTAGAGCAAATGGAAAAGATACTATTTGGTATATGAATGTATCTTCATTAGGCCTTAACGAACTAACAAAATTAAAAAATGAATTAAAAAGAAGTAAAGTAGAAAGTGTTGTTCAACTAGATGCAATTATTCATGATCTTATTAATTGCAATCGTCAAGACCTAAAAGCAGAAAGAAGAGAAAATCGTAGATCAAATGGTCCATATAGAAATAAAAAAGCTTTAATTAAAAGAAAACGTAGAGGAAGATAATAATCTTCTTTTTCTTTTTAAATATATTTAGCAATCTATATTGACAATTGCTAATTTAAGTGATATATTAGTTTTTGTAAGTAAAGAAAGAGAGTGATATATATGGCTAAAAAACAATTTAAAGCCGAATCAAAAAAACTATTAGATATGATGATTAATTCTATCTATACCAATAAGGAGATATTTTTAAGGGAATTAATTTCCAATGCTAGTGATGCTATCGATAAATTATATTTCTTATCACTAACCGATAAAAAAATAAAAGTTAAAAAAGATGACTTAGCTATTTGGGTTATTCCCGATAAAGAAAAAAGAACCATTAAAATTACTGATAACGGTATCGGTATGACCAAAGAAGAACTTGAAGATAATTTAGGAACAATTGCTAAAAGCGGTAGTCAATTATTTAAAGAAAATAATGATAAGAGTAAAGATTTATCAATTATTGGACAATTTGGCGTTGGTTTCTATTCTGCTTTTATGGTCGCATCTAAAGTTGAAGTCTTAAGTAAAAGCATTAATAGTGATGAAGCATATCTATGGACTAGTACTGGTGCTGATGGTTATACGATTGAAAAATCTGAAAAGAAGACTAATGGTACCGAAATTACTTTGTATTTAAAAGATAATACTGAAGAAACTGATTATGATTCATTACTTGAAGACTATCGTTTAGAGGGTATTATTACTAAGTATTCTAACTATATTAAGTATCCAATTAAAATGAATCATAAAGATGATAAAGGTAAAGTTGAAGAGCATACCATTAACAGTATGACTCCTATTTGGAAAAAGAAACAAAGTGAAGTAACTGATGAAGAATATAATAATTTCTATACTGATAAATTCTATGACTATGAAAAACCACTTAAAGTAATTCGTAGTGAAGTAGAGGGACTTACTAGTTATCAAACATTATTATTTATCCCATCACATACCCCATTTAATTACTATACAAAGGAGTATGAGAAGGGACTAGAATTATATTCAAAAGGCGTAATGATTATGGATAAATGCCCTGATTTATTACCAGATTATTATAGTTTTGTTAAAGGCCTAGTTGACTCTGAAGATATTGCCCTAAATATCTCACGTGAAACAATGCAACAAGATCACCAAGTAGCTTTAATTGCTAAGAATATTGAAACAAAGATTCATAAAGAACTACTTAATATGCTAAAAGATAATCGCTCTGATTATGAAAAATTCTACAAGGCTTTTGGTATGGGATTAAAACATGGTATTTATACAAGTTATGGAACCAATAGAGATAAACTTGAAGATCTACTTATGTTCTATTCATCTAAAGATGAAAAATATGTAACACTAGATGAATATCTAGAAAGAATGAAACCAGATCAAAAAGAAATCTATTATGCAAGTGGTGAATCAATTGCTAATATTAAGATGTTACCACAAGTAGATATGGTCTTAGATAAAGGTTATGAAGTATTATATCTAACGGAATACTTAGATGAATTCGTTATTAAAATTCTAAATACTTATAAAGAAAAAACTTTCCAAAATGTTACTGATAAATCATTTGATACATCCACCGATGAAGAAAAAGCTGATATTGAAAAAGTAAATAATGATAATAAAGACTTACTTACTAGTATGACTGAAATCTTAAAAGATCAAGTTAAAGAAATTAAATTTACTAATAAACTAAAAGATCATCCAGTATGTCTAACATCTTCAGGTGAATTATCATTAGAAATGGAAAAAATTATCAATAGTATGCCTGCTGAAACAGACAAAGTAAAAGCTGATACAATCCTAGAAATTAATGATAAACATCCAATCAGTAAGAAGATTAAAAAACTATATAAAGATAATAATACTGAGGAATTAACTAAATATACTAAAGTATTATATAATCAAGCAAGATTATTATCTGGATTAAATATTGATAATCCTAGTGAATTAACTGATTTAATTTGTGATATGATTAGTAAATAAGGATAGTTATGGAAATAATAAAATATGAAAAGAAAAGTAATGGTAATTATGTAATTTATTTAGATGATGGAAGAAAAATAAAATTAAATGAAGATGTCATCTTAAAACATAAGTTATTATATAAAAAAGAAATCGATGAATTTTTACTTGAAGAGATAACTAGAGATAATAATAATTATGATATCTATAATAAATGCGTTAATTATATTGGTGTAAGATTACGTAGTATTCATGAAATGAAAGAATATATGGAAAGAAAAAATGTAATTCCTGAATTAATTAACGAGACTATAGATAGATTAATCAAGAATAAGTTATTAGATGATGAAGCATTTACTAAAGCCTTCATCAAAGATAAGATGAATTTTACGACAATGGGTCCATATCGTATCAAAATGGAACTAGAGAAGCATAATATTGATAATCGTATTATTAATAAGTATATTAATGAAATAGATTATAAACAACTTGAAGATAAAATTAATAAACAAATAAATAAATTACTTAAAAGTAATAAAAACAAACCTAATCAAAAAAATAAGATTTATAATAATCTTTTAAATTTAGGTTATTCGAGTGAATTTATTTTAAATAATTTAAATAAGTATAATTTCTAATTAATGGTAAATATTATATCTAGGTGATATAATGAAGAAAAAATTATTATTGTTAATTATTCCAATTCTCTTGATAGCGTGTTCAATGTCGAATACTCCAACTAGTAAAGTTGAAGAATTATTTATGAAGTATCAAAGAGTAGATAGTGATATCAGTAGTGGTATTAATTCGGTATTAGATGAACAGAATTTAACTCCTGAGCATCGTAAAAGATATCAAAAACTATTAGAAACACAATATCGAAATCTTGCTTATAATGTTAAAGATGAAATAATTGATGGTGACAATGCTACCGTTATCGTTGAAGTTGAAGTAGTAGATTATAAGAATAGTATTAATGATCTAACATTTGATAGCACAATTTTTACTAAAGAAAGTTTTGATGAACTTAAATTAGATCGCTTAGAGGATGCCAAAGATAAAGTAACCTATACTTTAGAACTAACTTTAACTAAAAACGATGAAGGTACTTGGAAATTAAATGCCTTAACAAATGAACAAATCAAAAAAATACAAGGAATGTATTAATCCTTGTATTTTTTAGGCCTGTCTATCTTTTTATCATATATTTAAAAAATATTAATATAATTAATTAGAAAAGAGGAGATTATGATAAATAAAAAGAATTTATGGTTTTTAACACTATTTAGTTTAGTATTAGTTTTAAGTGTCTATTACATAACTATGCCAAAAGAATTATTACTAACTAATAATGATGTCATTGATGAAGATCAAAGTAAAGTTGAAATCAACGAAGCTAGTATCATTGAAACCCTTAGAACTGAAGATAATGCAAGCACTTTAGAAGAAATTAACAAATTAAAAGCCACTATTAGTGACAACAGTATTACAACTGATGCTAAAAATGAAGCTTTTGATGCACTCAAGTTATTAAATCAAATAAGTAGTAAAGAAGAATTATTGGAAGAAAAAATAAAGAATACCCTAAACTTAGATTCTTTTATCAAAATAGATGGTGATCAAATAAGGGTAGTTGTCGATTCCGATGAACATAATGCTACTTTAGCTAACAATATAATGCGTACTATTCAAGAAAATTTTGATACTAAGCAATATATTTCAATTCAATTTAAATAAATTAGACATTTGCTCTCACTTAAACCCAAAATAATCATATGATATTATGAATATATAATAACACCCATTGGGAAGTGAGGTTTTATGGATAAATTTATATTAACAAAAAGAGAAAAAGAAGTATTCACATTGCTTGTAAATGGTAAAACCACAAAAGAGATTGCCGATGATTTAGGCATTAGTGAAAAAACTGTTAGAAACCACATATCTAATACTATGCAAAAGTTAGGAGTAAAAGGAAGAAGTCAAGCCGTTGTTGAATTATTACGAATGAAAATAATTACATTATAGCCACTATGTGGCTTTTTCTCATATAAGTAAATTTAATACATACTATTAAATAGGTGATGCCATGTTAAAGAAAATGATGTTAAGAAAAATAGCGGTTGCCTCAACAATATTATTAGTAATGTTATTATTATATATTATTCCTACTAATAAAGAAGAAATCGATTTAAATAAAAATCAAAAATTAGAATACATCTATCCCAATGATTTAGAAGTAATCTACTTATTAAATGATAATAATTACTTATCACGAATTAAAATAAGTGCTAGTAATAAAGATGAATTAACCAAAGCTAGTGATTTAATTGAAACCTTAACAATTGGTGGAAAAAAAGCATCGATTATTCCTAATGGCTTTAAATCATTACTTCCTAAAGGAACTAAAGTATTAGATCTATCTTTAAATAATAAAATATTAACGATTAATTTTTCTAAAGAATTTAATAATGTCGAAGCAGCATATGAAGAAAAACTAATCGAAGCATTAATATATACATTAACTAATATCGATGGAATTGATAAAATAGTTATAGAGGTTGAAGGTAAACAATTAACAAATCTTCCAAATAGTAAAACAAAACTACCTGAATATTTAGATAAAAGTTATGGTATTAATAAAAAATATGAATTAGCTAGTTTATCTGATATTGATTCATATACGATTTACTATGTTTTTAATTTTAACGATGAAACATATTATACTCCAGTAACTAAATATGTTAATAATCAAAATCAAGATAAAATAAAAATAATCATTGATGAATTATCATCATCATTAATCTATGAAAGTAATTTAATGAGTTATCTAGATACGAATGTTAAATTATTAGATTATCAAATGACCGATAATGTTATCAAGTTAAATTTCAATGAATTAATCTTATCAGACATAACAAATAACCTAATTTTAGAAGAAGTAATGTATACTATCGGTCTATCATTATATGATGAATATGATATTGATAAAGTCATTTTTTCAGTTAACAATCGTGAAATTGCTACTTTTTCTCCTAAAACTCTTGATTTAAAATAATTTTTGTTATATAATTAGTTAGCAACGAAAAAATATTGCTAACTGTCCTCATAGCTCAGCTGGATAGAGCACACGCCTTCTAAGCGTGCGGTCGAAGGTTCGAATCCTTCTGGGGACGCCATTATAAAAATAAACCACGCAAGTGGTTTTTTTCGTACTTTGGTAATTCATTGGTAACTATTGGTAATAATTTAATCAAGACAAAACAATATTTTGAAAATTATTTATAATATATTACTCATCTGCAATAGTGGCTATTAGCCTATATATTAAAGCTTAAATATGGCACAAAATATATTTAAGAGAGGCTGATAGTACATATGGTAGAAGAATTAGATAAAAAAATAAACATTCATGATGATGAATATTATTACAGAATTATCCGCAAAAATATTCGTTATTTTCGTTTAAAAAAGAATTTAACTCAGCAACAATTAGCGGATATGATCGATATGTCTAGAGAATATATTTGTGATATTGAAAATGAAAGTCGTAATAAGCACCTTACAATTGCTGTATTAGGTCGTATTGCCGATGCAATGAATATTCACATTGTCAATTTCTTTATCGAAGATGATGAAACTAAAATGAAAGGTGAGTAGTATGAACCAAGAAAAGATTGGAAAATTAATTGCCAAAATGCGTAAAGAAAAAGGATTAACGCAACAAGAACTAGGCGATAAGGTAGGTGTTGGTTACCGCGCAGTATCTAAATGGGAAACTGGCTTAACCTTGCCAGATATCTCCATTATTAATGAATTAAGTAATATTTTAGGTATTACTGCCGATGAACTACTAAAAGGAGAACTTCAAAAGAAACCAACAGAACCCAAACAAGCTAAAAGAAAACTCTTATTAATTATTCCAATAATTATTGTATTAGCCACTATATCAATTCTTTTTATAATAAAATATAATAAAGAATATAAGTACACATTGGATGCCAATGACAATTATAGTCATGTTGAGGGTGCAGCAATATTTAAAGGTAATAAAATGACATTAAATATTGATAAAATAACATTTTACAGTAAACCATTAAACAATACAGTTATCAAAAATTATCAATACAAAATTACATCAAACAATATCGTTATTTTTGGCTTTGGATATAATTCGGTTACTGAGAGCATCAAAGAACCAATTAAGCTTGAAGAATTAATGTCACAACTAAATATTGATTTTAGTGATGCTATAGAACTAGATAGACAAACTATCATTGATAATAAAATTATACTTGAATTTGTTTTTACTGATATTGATGATAATGTTATAAATAAAGATATAGAAATTATCTTGGTTCCTGAAAAAGAAACTAGTCAACTAGATAAGTAGAGTAATTCGCTTTAAAAGTTGTTTCATTGAAACAACTTTTTCTTTATGATGGAATTGGAAAGGAGGAAAAAAATGGAAATAAAAGCAAAAGGGTTTGTAAAAAATTTATTAATGGGAATAGTTGTGGTTTCTATTTTTATGATAAATATTGAAAGGCCTCAAGCTTTGCATGGTAGTTATACAAATTATTTTGGCGTTGAAATGACAAATGATGAATATTTCACATTGGTAAATTTAGGCTTCACCGATGATGAAATCTATTATATGACGGAAGAAACTTTTGACGAAAACAAGGATCTAGATGCAACTTTATTAACGATTAATCATAAATATTTTAAAATTACTGAGCCAATGTATGGCACTCAAACTGTAACTGAAGTAACTGAGCAACAATTTTTACAACAAACCATGAATTTAGGAAATGAGCCATTGGGGGAAGTAAATACTTATTATATTCAAGAAATTTCAACTATTACTCAAAACGGTGCTAAGTATCGTTATAAAAACTCTGTCAATTGGTATCATCTTCCAGATAATCGAAGTTATGATGTGACTGGCATTGGTTTCTATGATGATGTTTATATTGATTCAAGTGTCTATTTTACCTATGGTTATATAAATAGTTCAGGAAATTATACATCATCAACTTTATATTATGATAAGAAGAGTACGGTCTATGGTGGTAGTGCAGTTTATAAGATACCTTCAACCTTGTCTTCATTGTCATCAGCTATTTATTTTGATGTATCAAAAAATACAACCGATACTTTGACCAATCTATCATTTTGTGGTGATTATGCACATTCCTTAGTGCATGTAACAGCCAGTCAAGCCGCAAATCATATTATTGGTCCGGCAGGAATAGATCATGATTCATCAGTTTATAACTACTTTAATCAAATACCATGCGCATATGCTTCAGTAAATGTAACATGGTAGTGTTAGAACACTAATATATCAAGAAAAAATGTAAGTGATTACTAGGAAATAAATAATAAGATATAAAGATTTTTATAACGGCAAATGGTATACCAGCTCTTTATATGTGGTTTACTTATTATTTTATATATAAATCGTACGATGAGAAACTATTCATTTGGATAGTTTCTTTTTTATAAAAAAAGAAGAATTAGTAAATAATTCTTCTAAAAACGTGATACTCATTATATACTGGTGCATATAAGATACCAGTTGCTGGGGTAGAGGCATGAACCATCATACCATTACCAGCATAGATACCGACATGTCCTGCATAGACAACTATATCACCAGGTAAAGCTTCACTAGCATCGACAATTTTACCAATATATGGATAATCACCACTTGATCTTGGAAGTGAGTATCCAAAGTTTGCATATACACTCATTGTAAATCCTGAACAATCTGTACCATTAGTAAGCGATGTTCCTCCATATACATACGGATTACCGACAAACTGTTTAGCAAAACTTACAACTGCTTGACGAAGATTGACTTTTTCATCTTCAGATAAAGAAGCATTTTTTTCGTCATTTTGTGCAATATTTAGTGTATAATTTGCAAAGACTGGTTTAGGTTTTTCTTTAACTGTAAATGTTGCAGTAGCACTACTAGTATTATTACCACCATCTACGGCTGTAATCGTTACTGTGTGTTCACCGCTATCAGTCGTATCAACTTCTTCTAAAACTGTCATTTTACAATCGGATAAGTCGATACATTCGGCTATATCAGTGACCTCAAAATCACTATCATAATCGATTTCTACATTTTCCTTCACTTTTATTGTTGGTTTAATCGTATCAATAACTCTAATTGTTGATCTTACATTAGTTAGTTTACTAAAACGATAATTATCATCATTATAAACTAGATAGTAATTAAACCTACCAATCATTTTTGTATGTCCTTCTTCATCTAGAGGGACACTGCTTTCCATTGACAACTTACTATCATTATTGATTAGTCCGATGTAATGGATAATTTCATCAGGTAATTTTTCACCAAGTTCAAGCGTAATATCGTTAAGCTTAACATAGACATTACGTTCATAATAGAACCCCATTAAAAATGTTAATCCTATTAAGATCATTAGTGGAAATACAAAGATTTCCATAATTCTTTTTGTAATTTTCTTAATTAAATACCGCTCTGTTTTCATACGCAATCACGTTTTCAATAATACCATAAATTACCATTAAAGTCAAATTATTTTTACAATGACTTGACATTTAGTTAGTTTAACCCTTATAATACAAGGGTTTACGATTTTTAAAACATTTTTTATAAATTTAGGCATATAATTAACCGAAAGGATGATTTTATGAAGAAAATAGTACCATTTAATAATGTCTTAAATTTTGAAACTGATGTCCGTGAAATAACTGCTATATCACTAGAACATGATATTAAGAAGGAGCCAGACGCTATCAGTGGCGTATTTTATATTACTGGTGAATATAAAATAACTGAAGGTGAATTAAAAAAAGAAACATTTTCTTTTGAATTACCATTTGATATTGCTTTAGGTTGTACCTATAATCTAGACACCATAATCGTCGATATTGATGATTTTAGATATGAACTTTTAGATAATAAAAAATTAAAAGTTAATATTGATCTTTATATTGATGGTGAAGAAACTACTTCAGATGAAAGTGATTTATTTACCGAGAAAGAAGTTCGTGAGCTTACTGAAGAGCCCTCTAATAGTACTAATGAAGATATTCAAGTATCTGAAGAACCTACACCTGTTGAAATCAATGAAAGATTAGATTTGCTAGATGAAATGCTAACCGATGACAAGGAGAATGAGAAAATGATTGAAAACAATAATGAAAATAACAATGAGAATGATAATATAAACATTTTTAACGGCTTTAACGAAGAAGAAAAATATGTTACATATCATGTCTATCCATTTACTGAGAATGATACTTTAGATAAAGTAATTGAAAAATATCATACAACAAAAGAAGAATTAGCTAAATATAATAAATTAGATGATTTAAAAACCGGTGATAAGCTAATTATCCCTGAAATTACTGATGACAAATAAAATAACCCTTAAAAAAGGGGTAAAAATTATTGATGATAGTTATGTTATTAAAAAATGTAAAAATTCATTAAGTGATACTTATAATTATCTATTATCTAGATCTTTTGATTATTTTCCTAGAATAATTAAAGAGGACAATGGTAATATCTATTATGAATATATTGCTGATATTACCGAGCCAAAAGAACAAAAAATAATTGATTTAGTAATACTTCTTAGTATTCTACATAGTAAGACAACCTTCTATAAAGAAGTTGATTTAGATTACTATAAAGAGACTTATGAAAGTATTGATCATAAAATAGATGACATTTATAATTATTATAATGAATTAATAGATAATATTGATAATGAAGAATATATGTCTCCAGCTAATTATTTAATTGCCAGAAACATTACATTAATTTATAAATCATTAAATTATGCTAAAGAAAGTATTGCTAAATGGTATGAAATGATACCAGATAAGCGAAAATTAAGGGTAGTTACGACGCATGGTAATTTATCATTAGCCCATTACTTAAAAAGTGATAAGCCATATCTAATTAGTTGGGATAATTCAAAAATTGACATGCCAATATATGATTTAGTATCTTTATATAAAAATAATTATTTAGATTTTGAATTTACTGATTTACTAAAAATATATTTAAGTAAGTATCCTTTAACAAATGAAGAATTATTATTGTTTTTAACACTTATTTCAATACCTGATAAAATTAGAGCTGAAAAAACTGAATATGCCACGGTTATTGCTATCCGCAAATTATTAGACTATCTCTATAAAACATCACTATTAAGGAAAGAATATCGTATAAAAGAGAAGACAGATAAAAGCGATAAACTCCAAAAACAAGACTAGAACATTGATAAAACAAGGTAATATTAGTGTAATAATAAAATGATAAAAAATGATAATTACTAAAACAATACATAAAAGTAGCGTAATTAATTTTAAACCAACAAAGAATCTAAAACAATTAAAGAAATTATTTAACATATTACCACCTAGTATAAAATATGAAAAAAAACTTATTTTGTGCTTGACTTTTGTCTATTATTATAATATAATCTATAACGAAGAAACGGAAAGTAGATGTATTTATCTCACCTGATTAGAACTACTAATGGGTAAAAAGCCTTATAAAATATACATGTTGTATTATTAGGTGAATTAGATGAATACAGGACGGTTTCTGTATTCATTTTTCTATGGAGGTGTTATTTATAACAAAGGAAAGGGAAAACCCAATTAATGAGGGAATAAGGGCAAATGAAATGATGGTCATCGGACCAAATGGAGAACAATTAGGAGTTAAATCTAAACAAGATGCATTAACTTTAGCTAAATATGCTGGTTTTGATTTAGTACTTATGAGTGATAGTGCTAATCCGCCAGTATGTAAGATAATGGATTATAATAGATTCCGTTATGAAAAGAAAAAGAAAGCAAAAGAAGCAATGAAAAAGCAAAGAGAAGCAGTCGTTGATACTAAAGAGTTTAGATTATCGACAACTATTGACATCCACGATTTTAATACACGCGTTAAGAATGCCCGTAAAAACTTAGAAAAGGGTGCAAAAATTAAAGCAAGTATTAGATTTAAAGGCCGTCAAATATCTCATCCTGAATTAGCTAAAGATGTCCTTATGAGATTTAGTAATGAACTTTCTGATATTGCTGAAATTGAAATTGAACCTAAATTAGAAGGTCGTTCAATGTATATGCAACTAACACCTAAAAAATAAAAGGAGAATTAAAATGACAAAAGTAAAGAAAAATAAGATGAAAACCCACAAGGGAATGAAGAAAGTATTCAAAGTAAGAAAAAGTGGCAGTATCTCTATGTCACATCAAGGAGTACTTCACAACACAGGTAAAAGAACAGCTAAGACTAATAGACAAAAGAGAAATAGTAGCGAATTACACAAATCAGACTACAAGAGAATTAAAGATTTAATATAGGAGGCAAAAAGAAATGGCAAGAGTTAAAGGTGGCACAGTAGCACGTGCAAGAAGAAAAAAAGTTTTAAAAGAAGCTAAAGGTTACTTTGGAAGTAAACACAGATTATATAAAACTGCCCATGAACAATTAATGCATTCTGGTGAATATGCATTTAGAGACAGACGCCAAAATAAGAGAAACTTTAGAAAATTATGGATCGCTAGAATCAATGCCGCATGTCGTGAATTTGAAATTAGTTATTCTAAATTTATTAATGGTTTAAATAAGGCTGGCGTAACAGTTAACAGAAAAATGTTATCTGAATTAGCTATCGATAATAAAGAAGCGTTCAAAGATTTAGTAAGTATTGCTAAAGATGCTTTAAATGGTAAAGCATATGCTCCAAAAGAAGTTAAATTACCAGCAAAGAAAGAAGAAGCAGTCGTAACTGATGCTAAGGCTGAAAAGAAAACTACAACTAAGACAACAGTAAAGAAAGAAACTGAAAAGAAACCAGCAGCTAAAAAGATGGCTACTACTAAAAAAACTACACCAAAAGCTGAAACTGCAAAGAAGACTGCAACTACTAAGACAGCAGCAAAGAAACCAGCTACTAAAAAAGCAAGTAAATAACCCCAAAAGGGTTTTTTATTTTTGAATCTATAATGTAACCAATCAAAGTTACTTGTCAAAATATCATTTTTATGTTATCATGTATATAGATGAAGGAAACTTCATACAATATTAAAGGAACACTTAATATCGTCATGTTGAGTGTCACCATAATTTTTGTGGATCCACCTAAACTAATGCTTTAGTTAGGTGGATTTCTTTTATATTAAAACTACAAGTAGCAGTAATAGTAAAAGAAGGATAATAATGAGTAATACTCCGATTAAAAAATCTTTCTTGTTCATCATACCACCTCCCTTCTTTTGAAGTTTGGCTCCACCCAACTTATTAAATGTTCCTAAAATTATTATAACAAACTTTTGTTCTATAACCAATAATAAAATGAGTATTTTTCAAGAAAAAATCGTCACCTTTTGCTGGCAATTTACATTTATTTAACAATATGTTATAATAATATTAGTTATTATCATATGGAGGTATTGATGATAATGAGCGCCAGGCCATTAAATTGGTGACGAGGTTGATAGTTATCGAAAATTCGGCGGATTCTATCACGGAAGTGCATTCGTAAGATATATTAAAAAAACAAAATCAAAATTGTAACAGAGGATATATCAAGCACATAATATATAACAAGGAGAAAATTATGTGTGGAATTGTCGGCTATATCGGCAAAGAAAAGAAAGCTTTAGATGTTTTAATTAATGGTTTAGAGCATCTTGAGTACCGAGGATATGATTCCTCAGGTGTAGCTTATGTTTATAATGATAAGCTAATAATAAAAAAAGAAACCGGAAGAATAGAAAGATTAAAAAATAGCTTAGATTTTGATAATAAAGCAAATATTGGTATTGGTCATACAAGGTGGGCTACACATGGTAAGCCAACCAAAGAAAATGCTCATCCACATAATTGTAAAGATATTACAATCGTTCATAATGGTATCATTGAAAACTATATTGTATTGAAAAAAGAATTACAAAATAAAGGATATAAATTTTTAAGTGATACTGATACTGAAGTAGCAGCTGTTCTTTTATATGATTTATATCAAGAAAAAAATGATGTTCTTAGTGCTATTCGAGAATTTAAAAAGAAGGTTATTGGAGCTTATGCTATTGGTCTAATTTGTAGTAGAGAAAAAGATACTTTATATGCAATAAAGAAAAATAGTCCTTTAATTATTGGGGTTGGAGATAATGCCAACTATTTAGCATCAGATGTTCCTGCAATTGTCGATTATACCAATAAATATCTTATCTTAAATGATGGTGATTATGCTAAAGTTACTAATGACAAGATAATTATTTATAATGATAAAGATGAAATAGTTACTAAAGAAATAAAAACATTCGAAGTAAATAAAGAAGCAATTGGTAAAAATGGTTATGATCATTATATGTTAAAAGAAATCTATGAAGAGCCAGATGTTATTAAAAGAACTACAAATATTACTAAAATTAATTTAAAAAAATATCAAAAAATCGTTATTGTTGCTTGTGGAAGTGCCATGCATGCTGGCTTGATTGGTAAAAATTTAATTGAGAAATATGTTGGTATCCCAACTGAGGTTGAAATAGCTAGTGAATTTCGTTATAAAAAATTATTCATTAATAAAAAGACTTTAGTTATCGCGATTTCCCAATCAGGAGAAACGGCTGATACTTTAGAAGCTGTTAAAATTGCTAAAAAATATCATAGTGATACTTTAGGTATTATTAATGTTAAGGAAAGTTCAATTGCTAGAGAAGTAAAACATGTCATATATACTGAAGCCGGTAGAGAAATAGCAGTAGCTACTACTAAAGCATATCTTGCTCAAGTTGCTGTTTTGGCTCATTTGGCATATCTTAACGCTAGCGATAAACATAGTGAAGATATTGAAACATATGCTGATTCATTAAAAGAATTACCAATATTTATTGATAGTATTCTAAATAAAAATAAAGAATATCAAAAACTAGCTAAAACTATTTATCAAAATAACGATATATTTTATATTGGTCGTGGAATTGATTATGCTATCAGTATGGAAGCATCTTTAAAATTAAAAGAGATATCCTATATCCATAGTGAAGCATATCCAGCAGGTGAATTAAAGCATGGAACAATCTCTTTAATTGAAGATAAAACGCCAGTAATCGGCGTGGTTACTGATGAGAGTATTGCTGAAAAAACAATTAGTAATTTAAAAGAAACAAAGGCTAGGGGAGCATATGTCATCTATGTAACAACATCTTCTCTTGATAGAGAAGGCGACTTCTATGATCAAAAGATAATTGTTCCCACAATTAACCCAATATTGCAATCATTAATAACAATTATTCCATTACAATTATTAGCGTATTATGTTGCTAAATATAATAAATGTGATATTGATAAACCTAAAAATCTAGCTAAATCTGTAACGGTTGAATAAAAGAAGTCTCATTCTTCAGAGACTTCTTTGTTTATGCGATAAAAATTAATTGAAGGACGATTCCATAAACGATAGTTTAATAAACTAACACCAATTCCTGATGAAATATATAAATCTGTACCTTTAATATAATAATAATTGTCATAGTATTTTTTAGCATATTGTGGAGTATATATTGGACCAATAAAAGGTAATCTAATTTGTCCGTTATGTGAGTGTCCAGCTAAGATTAAATTAACTTGATAATTATCGACAATTTTATCACTTATATCTGGCTCATGTACTAAAACAATGCGATAATCAATATCGTGATTATCATTTAAATAATCGAGCGTTTTAGCAACATCGTCTTGTTCATAGCTTACTGAACCAATGCCACCAATAAATATTTCTTCATTATTTTGATTATAAATAATATCATATTCGTTATTTAAACATTTAAAATAACTATCATTATAAATATTTTTAACATTTTCGTGCTTATCACCATAATCATGATTACCCATAACAGCATATTTTCCATATTTAGCATTAATTTTAGTTAAGAGATTAGTTAAATCATTATAATCTTTATCAGTTAAAGTAGCATCTATATCAACTAAATCACCAGTAAAAACAACAATATCAGGATTAATTAAATTAATTTCATTAACAACTTCTTTAACTTTACTAAGAGTAATTGCCCGGTTATAGTGTAAATCTGAAAAATGCACAATTTTAATGCCATCGAAACCTGCTGGTATATCTTTACTATTTATGGTATATTCTTTAGTTTTTAATCCCATTGTTCCAACATATCTAGCATAGATAATAATTAGAAATAGAATGATAAAAAGCATCAATAATCGTTTAAATATCTTTTTCATCTTAAATCCCCAATCCTAAAAACAAAATAATTGCTACTAAATTATGTAGTGAATGAAAAATAATTGAATCCCATAAATTATCTGTTTTATGATAGAGTGCTGCAAAAGCAGATCCGAGAGCCATATAAGGGATTATATAAAGATAATCGATAATTTTTGTCGTATGTCCTAAAATATGCATTAAACCAAAGATAAAACCACTACATATAGTATAAATATATTTAATAAAGTTATTTTTATCTAATTCTATAAAGCAATCCTTAATACTTCTTCTGAATATTGTCTCTTCTACAACGGGAGCATAAATAGCTACTGAAAATAGCATATAAACTGGATAGTGTTTAATTAAACTTCTAACCGTTTCTTCATTGGCAGCAATCGCTCCACTAAATAAATAATTGATTAATAAATTACTAACTACCATAATCAAAAGCCCAATTAAATAATATTTGATTCCTAATTTAAAATGTTTTTTGAAATCTCTAAAATAACTTTTAAATTCATTAAATATTTGATCTTTATATATCATTATAATAATAATTACATAGCCAATATCACATACAAAATTATAAATGATTTTCATTTTTTCAGAAAAATTATCGATATTAAAATTAAATATTGACATTGGAATATAAGGAAAAAGGAGCATTCCCAACACTAATCCAATAAAGATAATTACTGGCGTTATTCTTTTCATATCACACTCTCCGTACTAATTTTAACATAGCACCATTTGTTTTACAAGAGATTTTTGACAAATACAAACAAATGTGTTATTATATATGACCGAAAAAAAGGAGTAATAGGATGAAAATGAATTATAAAGTAGAATACTACAAACTAATTGCTGATATTAAATATAAATTATCAAAATTATACTTAAAAAAAGATCTTGTCAATAACTATCAAACACGTCTAGCAAATATTGCTAGTAAAATTGATTATGAAAGCGAAGAATTTGAATACTATGAAGCTTTTATCGAGGCTTCAAAGATTGAGAATGAATTAACTAATATTTTAAGAAAACATCAATCATTAATTTTACCAGCATACGAAACTAAAGATTACTTAAAAGATCGTATCCATAGTGTAAAAGAACGCATTAAAAAGATTGATATCAATAATCAAAAACTTGGTATCAAATTAATTACTTACTTTTTAACTGGTTCAATTTTTATCACTGCTGGAGCATATACCCTAGTTAGAGAAAAGGATAGTCCTAAAGAAAAACTATATTTGACAACGGAAACAACCTATAATGATAGTAAAGATAATACTAGATATAAATATTATTATGAAAAGGTTGATCCAACTTTAAATAAGGTAATAATCAAGGAAGTAACTCCTTGGATACCAGGTGAAAAAGAGGCAACAAGGTTTGAGCGTATATATCAAATTAATAATCTTTCTTATGACGAAATTATCAATAATAGGGATTATGAAAAAATTATTGCTAATTTAGAATATGATGAAAGAATTGATACTATGCCAATGACTGCGTATAATGGGATTCAAAAATATACTGAATCATTATATGAAGTAACTGAAACAAGCCAAGATGAAAATCATTATATTGAAAAAAATCATCGTGTATCAAAAGAAACCATTGCTGTTTTATTTGCTGAATTAGTAATTTATATGACTATCTTAAATTTAAACCAAGAACCACTTTTTGAAACCATCTTTAAAACTGCTAGAGATATAAATTCTAATAATAAAATTATTAATTATCAAGCTAGTACCTTGGAATTATTAAAGACGCAAGTAAAAGAAACAAAAAAGAAAGCACGAAAAAAATAATAAAACAAATGACTTTTAAAGTCATTTTTGTTATACTTAAGTAGGTGATATTATGGCATATATAAAAGGCATATTTATTAATGATATTTATACTAATCCTAGTAATGGCTATACTGTCGGCTTACTTCGTGTCAAAGAATCAGATATTCCTGAAGAAGTAAATAAAGTTGTCACTTTTACAGGAATCTTTAGTGAATTAAAATATAAAGCTAATTACAAAATGGAAGGGGAGTTTGTCACTCATAGTAAATATGGAATGCAATTTGAAGTTGCCGCTTATGAACTAATTATGCCTACTGAAGAAGAAGAAATTATTGATTTCTTATCATCAGACCTATTCCCGATTGGGGAAAAAACAGCTGAAAAAATAGTCCAAAAATTAGGTAAAGACACTCTAAACATAATTACTAATGATCCTCATGCCTTGGTAGGTATTCCAAGATTACCAGAAAAGAAAATAATAAAAATTATTGAAGTATTAAATGATTATCAAGCTACTAGTAATATTGTTATTGAATTAAATAAAATGGGCTTTGATACTAAAATTGCTTTATCGATACTTAAAAAATATAATACTAGTGCTCTTGGTAAAGTAAAAGATAATATTTATGAATTTTTAGATGATATTGATATTACCTTTGACGAATTAGATAAAATAGCTAGAAATAACGGTTATGATTTAAATGACGAAAGAAGACTATTGGCTTTAACAATCAATATGATGAATAATTTAACTTTTAATAATGGTGATACATATTTATATTTTGATGAAATGTATGCCTATATCATGGATCATACTGCTAATTTAGATGAAGATACATTTGAATATATTTTATTAAAGTTATCTAAACTAAATAAAATTAAAATTATTAAGAATCGTTATTATTTAGCTGAACTTTATGAAGCTGAAGAATATATTGTAAATAGATTATTCAAACTAAATAATTTAGAAAGAAGAAAATTACCAAAACTAGAGAATAAATTAAATCAAATGGAATTAGTCAGTGGACTTACTTATGATGAATCACAACGAGGAGCCATCATGAAAGCTTTGAATAATAATTTAACGATAATTACAGGTGGTCCCGGTACCGGTAAAACAACAATAATTAAATGTATTACTGATTTATTGACAGGTTTATGTAATGTTAAACCTGAGAAGATTGCGTTATTAGCACCAACCGGTAGAGCTGCTAGAAAACTAATGGAAACAACTAATTTACCAGCTTATACAATTCACAAATATTTAGGATGGGATAAAGAAAATAATAGTTTTGAAAGGAATGAATATTTTCCTAATCTTGAAGAATACATCATTGTAGATGAATCCAGTATGATTGATACTTTATTAATGTCAAATTTACTTAAAGGAACTTTATTAAATGCTAAATATATTTTTGTTGGTGATTATTATCAATTACCAAGCGTTAGTCAAGGTCAAGTACTAAAAGATTTAATTGATTCTGACTGCCTAGATGTCGTTAAGTTAAATAAATTATATCGAAGAACTGAAGATAGTTATATTAATACCTTAGCTTATGAAATCAAGAATCGCGAAATAAGTGAAAATTTTCTTATCAAATATGATGATTATAATTTTATTACTTGTCCCAATGAAGAAATTATAACGGTGATTAAAGATATTGTCATCAAAGCTTTAGCTAAAGGCTATACTGAAAAAGATATTCAAGTATTAGCTCCTATTTATAAAACATTAAATGGTATTGATGCGCTAAATAAAATGTTACAAAATATTATCAATCCGAAAAGTCCTAAAAAGAATGAAATTATTAGCGGTGAAACGATTTATCGTGAAGGAGATAAAATATTACAATTAGTAAATGATAGTGATAATTCAATATCTAATGGTGACATTGGCTATATTGAATCAATTGTTCCTAGTTCGAAATCAAAGTCCAAAAAAAATGAAGTAACAATTAATTTTGATGGTACTAGAGTAACCTATACCCCTAAAGATTTTGCAAGTATTACCCATGGATATGCCATCAGTGTCCATAAAAGTCAAGGTGGCGAATTTAAAATGGTCATTATGCCATTTTCAAAATCATTCAAAAGAATGCTTTATAACAAACTAATATATACTGCCGTAACTAGAGCTAAGCAATCACTTATTTTAGTGGGGGATGCTGAAGCATTTATGTATGGTGTTAACAATAATTATGTTGAATTAAGAAAGACAACTATCAAAGAAATGTTAGAAAGTAAGTATAATTAAAAATATATTGTTAAAAATATATCTAGGTGATTATATGAAATTCAAAAATTCGCTTTATTTAATTGGCTTAGGTGTTGGCGGAACACTACTTTATCAGCAAATAAAGAGTGGGAACCTAAGAAAAGTCGTAAGAGGAATGAATCGTACGAAAACAAAAATGCTAGAAGATTTAGAGGATATGATGTAATATCCTCTTTTTCTTTCTTGTATTATTTATAAATTTATTATATAATTTATTTAGGATGTGATATTATGGGTATAACGATATTGCCGGCTGATAATTACCTTGTTATAAACAAAAGTATTATCACAGAACAAGACAAGAAAATATTAAGTATGTTATATTTACCACTTACTGGTTCATTAGCAATTATGCTCTATAATACTTTACTAAATGATTTAGATAAACAAGAATTAATAAGTAGTGAACTAGAGCATGCCCATTTATTATCAAATCTTAGAGTTACCTGTAAAGAATTAGAAAACGCTAGAAATATTTTGGAAGGTATTGGCTTACTTAAAACATACTTAAAAAAAGATACCGTAAATAAATATATTTATGAATTATATTCCCCAGTATCAGCACATGAATTCTTTACACATCCAATTTTTAACATTGTATTATATAATAATGTTGGAAAAAAAGAATATGAAAGATTATTAAGTTATTTTAAAATACCAAAAATAAACAAAGATGATTATGAAGAAGTAACTCATTCATTTAGAGAAGTATTTGAATCAGTTCCTTATACTTCATTTGATATGTATAAAGAAAATATTAGAAAATATAATAAACTTAAGTTAAATATTGATTTATCTTTTGATATGAATTTTTTAATTGAAACCATGCCTAAAAACATTGATAAAAAGATATTTACTAAAGATTTACAAGAATTAATTATCTCATTAGCTTATTTATATGATATTGATGCCCCGAAAATGCAAAATATTGTTAAATCATGTATTAATGAAAAAGGTATGCTTAGTCGTGATGAATTAAGAAAAGTATGTCGTAATCATTATCAATTTGATCATTCTGGTATTTTACCAACGATTATTGACAGGACTCAACCAGAATATTTAAGAAAGCCAATTGGCGATAATTCAAAGATGGCTAAAATGATTTATACTTTTGAAACAATTAGTCCATATGACTTCCTAAAGAGTAAACATAATGGTGCAGAACCTACTAAAAGAGATATTCAATTACTTGAAAATTTACTAATTGATTATGGCTTAAAACCAGGTGTAATTAATGTTTTAGTTGATTTTGTTTTAAAAACCAACGATAATAAATTAAATCGTAATTTTATTGAAACAATAGCTGGACAGTGGTCTAGAAAAAAAATCGAAACTGTCGAAGAAGCCATGGACTGTGCAAGAAAGACATATAAAAATAGAGAAAAAAATCAATCAATTAAGAAAGAACTAAAAAATAACGATATTCCGACATGGTTTAATAAAAACATTGATATGTCTGAAGCAACACAGGATGAGCAAAAAGAAGTGGAAGACTTTTTAAAGGAGTTTAAATAATATGGAAAAAATTAATGAAGTAATAAACAACAATAATTATAAAAAGTCTTTAACCAAATTAGAACAAGCATATCAAAAAGACTATGATAATAATATGATGTTTCGTAAATTAGCTAATAAAACTAAACTACCAACTGAGGTATTAATGAAATATACCACAAAATTAGAGTTAGCTGCCACTGAACATAATAATTGTGCTAACTGTAAGCATCTCTTTGAATGTAAAAATGAAGTCAGTGGTTATTGCTTTAATCCTGAGGCTAATGGGAATGATATTGAATTTTCATATGTTCCTTGTAAGTATAAATTAGCCTTAGATGAACAAAATAAATACTTAGCTAATATCTATTATTTTGATATTCCTAAAGATATTAAAAATGCTAGAATGAAGGATATTGATACGAAAGATAAAAACCGTTATCCAGTTATTAAATGGCTTAAAAACTTCATCGATAATATTTCTAAAGATGAATATTCTAAAGGATTATATTTAAATGGCAATTTTGGTTGCGGTAAAACTTATCTACTTTCCGCTATGTTAAATGAATTAGCTAAAAAAGGAAAGAAAGTAGCTATTGTATATTATCCAGAATTTTTAAGAAGTCTAAAAGCATCTTTTGGTGATAATGAAGAATATGAGCAACGATTTAATGCCGTTAAAAAAGCTGAATTATTGCTTTTAGATGATATCGGGGCTGAAACTGTTACCGAATGGGGGAGAGACGAAGTTTTAGGAACAATCTTACAATATCGTATGGATGAAAAATTACCAACATTCTTTACTTCAAATTTAACAATTGACGAATTAGCTAATCACTTAAGTATGACAAGTAAAGAAGTTGATGTAGTCAAAGCTAGAAGAATTATTGAAAGAATAAAACAATTAACGGAAGATATCACTATGATTAGTGTTAATTTAAGAAAGTGAGGATACTATGAACAATCTTAGTAAAAAATATGTTAATGATGAAGGGGCAGAAGAAACAGTTATTGCAAGTTCAAATGACGATTATGAAATAAAACTAGCTAAAAATTATACGCTTTCAAATCACCAAGCAAAAAAAGAAAGCCGTCTAGCTAAAAAATTTAAAGGTTCAATTCTTGGCGCCGATATTGGTGTTAAAAGTAGTGGCTTTTCAAGCGTAGCTGTTTTAGCAGTAGTAATAGCACTTGCCGTTGCTTTGATTCTATATTTTATCTGGAGATTTTAACTGAAAGAAGGGATATTCATGAATGTTACAGCACTCGAAGTAAAAACTAGTTATTCAATTTTAAATAGTTTAAATGATATTAAAAAACTAGTTAAACTTGCCAATCAATATGGATATTCCAGTTTAGCCATAACCGATGAAAACAATATGTTTGGAGTTATGGAATTTTATCTTGAATGTGTTAAATATCAAATTAAACCAATTATTGGTATTGATTTAAGTATTGATGATGCACATATTCTAATTTATGCTAAAAATAATTTAGGGTATAAGAATTTAATAAAATTATCGACGATTGTATCTGAGCGAGCACTTACTTACGATGACTTAAAAAGATATAACGATAATCTTATTTTAATTATGCCTTTTTCTTTTTACAATGAAAAAATATTTAAACTTTATGAAGAAGGTTTTATTGGTTATACAAGTATTGAAGAAAGGGATAAAATAACTGAAAAAAAAGTATATATAAACAATGTCAGTTATCTAAAAAAAGAAGATCATATCTATTTAGATTATGCCAAAATGATTAAAAATGGGAAAATTATTGGCGAATATGAACTAAATAAAAATATTGGTATGCACCTTCCTACAAAAGAAGAAATAATAGCTATTTCTTCTAAAGAAGACCTAGCTAATATCAGTTATATAATTGATAACTGTAATGTCAGTCTTAATTATACTGAAGGCTTATTACCAATCTATGATAAAGATATAAATAGTAAAGATTTTCTTCATAAACTAGCCTTAAAGGGTTTAAATAAACGTCTAAATAAGGAAGTATCCCAAGAATACTCAAATAGATTAGATAAAGAATTAAAAGTTATCGATGAAATGGGTTTTAATGATTATTTTCTAATTGTTTATGATTATGTTTTATATGCCAAAAAAAATCATATTCTAGTTGGACCAGGCAGAGGCTCAGCAGCTGGTTCATTAGTAAGTTATTGCTTGGGTATTACTGATATTGATCCACTTAAATATAATTTATTGTTTGAACGTTTCTTAAATAAAGAAAGAGTAACGATGCCGGATATCGATATTGATTTTGACGCCCTAAAAAGACAAAAAGTCATCGATTATGTAATTAATAAATATGGTGAGAAAAAAGTGGTTGGAATTATTACTTTTAATACTCTTGGAGCTAAGCAAGTTATTCGTGATGTTGGGAGAGTTTTAGATTTAAACCAATCGTTAATTGATACCTTAGCAAAAGCATGTCCTAAAGATTTACTGACATCATATAAAGAAAATAAAAATTTACATAAATTAGTAAATAGTTCTAGTGAATTAAAAAAACTATATGATATTGCTCTTCATCTAGAAGGACTACCTAGACATGTTTCTGTTCATGCCGCTGGTGTCGTTATGAGTAAATATGATATCGACGAAACCATTCCATTATATAAAAATCAATTAGGAATGTATGTTTCTGCTTATTCTAAAGATTACTTAGAACCATTAGGCCTTTTAAAAATGGACTTTCTAGGTATCTCTAACTTAACATTAATTGATGAAGTAATTAATAACATTAGAAAAGATACCAATCTAAATATTACTTTTGAGAATATACCACTCAATGATGAACAAACCATAAAAACATTTGCTAGTGGAGATACCGAAGGAATCTTTCAATTTGAAGCTCCCGGCATGATTAAATTTTTAAAAGAATTAAAACCAACAGAATTTAGCGATATTGTTGCCGCAACTTCATTATATCGTCCAGGACCCATGGATAGTATTCCAACATACTTAGAGCGAAGAAGAAATCCTCACATTATTACATATCTTGATCCATCATTAGAAGAAATTCTTAAAGAAACTTATGGCATTATTATTTATCAAGAACAAGTAATGCAAATTGCTGTTAAGATGGCAGGATATACCTTAGGTGAAGCTGACATTTTAAGAAGAGCAATGTCTAAAAAGAATGAGACAGTTCTTTTAAAAGAAAAAGACAAATTTATTAGTGGTAGTATAATGAATAATTACTCTGAAGAAACAGCTGGTAAAGTATATAATTTAATCTTAAAGTTTGCTAACTATGGTTTCAATAAATCGCATGCTGTCGCTTATGCGATGATTGCTTATCGCATGGCATTCTTAAAAACTCATTTTTATAGTTATTTCATGTTATCATTATTGACAAATGTCATCAATAATGAAAGTAAAACAAGCATTTATATTGCAAGATTAAGAAGCAAAAATATTGAGGTTTTACCACCAAATATTAATTTATCGATGAATAACTATATCATCAAAGATAAAAAAATTATTGTTCCCTTAAGTATTATTAGGAATATTGGAACAAACATTTCTAATATTATCTTAAAAGAAAGAGAAAAGGATAAATTTAGTAGTTTTATTGATTTTGTTAAACGAACTTACCATGAAGGCATTAATAAAAAAATCTTAGAGTCTCTAATTCTAGCCGGTGCTTTTGATAGTTTTGGTTATAATAAGCATACTTTGATGATCAATCTAGAAAATATTTTAAACTATGCTGAATTAGCAAGTGATAATACTTTAACCTTAATTGCTGAACCAATTATTGATGAAGTATCAGAATATGCTAAAGACGAATTAATTACTAATGAATTTAATGCCTTTGGCTTTTATTTATCAAATCATCCAGTAAGTAAATATAAAAATGAAAATTCATTAAACACTCTAAATTTAAGCAACTATGATAATAAATATATTAACCTTATTTTAGAAGTCTTAAACGTTAAAGAAGTAATTACTAAAAAGAATGATGTTATGGCATTTGTAAAAGCAAGTGACGAATATAAACAAATTGATTTAACGCTATTTCCAAATGAATATAAATTAAATAAAGATTTAAAAAAGCATGATATTATCAATGTCTATGGTAAAGTCGAGAAAAGATTAGATAATTATCAAATAGTCGTATCAAAAATTAATAAACTATAAAAGGAGTAATTATGGGAAAAAAGCATTTTATTATTATTTTATTATTAACATTAACAGCTTGCAGTATGAAAACATATACCGTAACTTTTGTCGATGACAATGAAAAACTTTTGACCGTCAAAGTAAAAAAAGGTGATACCTTAGGTAATATAGAAAATCCCTCCAAAGATGGTTACTTATTCTTAAGTTGGTTAAAAGATGGCTTAGAATTTAATACTAATAATCCTATCAACGAAGATATGACCTTAGAGGCTTCTTGGACAGAAGTACCTGATCCAACTAAAAGCTATATGGTAACTTTTAACTTTGGTGATGAACTTAAAACTGTTAGTGTCAAAGAAGGCGAGAAAGTTGCCGAACCTAAAAGTGCTCCTAAAAAAGAAAAACATAAATTTTTAGGATGGTATGTCGGGGAAACTTTATATGATTTTGATACTCCTGTAACTAAAAATTTTACACTGATTGCTAAATTTGAAAAGAATCGTATAAATATTAAATATGATTTAGATGGTGGTAGCGGTACATTGGAAGTTGAAATTGAAAAAGGTACTATCCCAAGTAAACCTAAAAACCCAATAAAATTTGGGTATACCTTTAAAGAATGGATGATTGACGGTGAAGTTTATAACTTTGATAAAACTTTAGATAAAGATACAACTATCAAAGCAATATATGAAGCTAACATCTACTACACAATAAAATTTGATAGTGACGGTGGCAATGAAATAGGCTCAGAAGCAGTTATTTCAGGTAATTCATTAACTTCATTACCAACGCCCGAAAAAGAAGGATATACATTCCTTTATTGGACATATAATAATGAAGAATTCACTATTGATACCAAAATTACTGAAGATATCACTTTGGTAGCTAAATATGAAGAAAAGGGGATAAACAATTGATAAAAAAACAATTGTGTCAATAATCAAAAGAATATTTTCATATTATTAAATATATGAATAGACAAATATTCTTTTTTATTGTATAATCTTATTATAGTGGAGGTATAAAAATGAAAGTATTAAAAAGACATAAGGGGTTAGCGATTGTTTTAGGCTTAACATTAATTTTATTGGTTGTTATTTTTGCTATTTTTTCAAGAATGATTTTATCAACTGGTAAAGGTGAATATGGCGATAGACTTAAAAATATTAAAGAAGTATCTAAAGAAGTAAAAGATAAAGTTATTAGTGAAACTGAAGAGTTAGATGAAGTTGAAAAAGTTGCAGTTCGTATTCAAGGTAAAATTGTTTATACAACGATTACTTTTACGGCAGAAACCGGCAAAGATAAAGCTAAATCAATAGCTAAAAAGACACTAGAGTATTATGATGAAGATACTCTTAAAGATTATGATTTTGAATTTATACTAACGCAAGTTGAACAGCTAGATGATGAGGGTAATGATAAAGCATATGTTGTCGTTGGTAATAAACAAGCCGAAAAAGAAGATATCAGCTGGACTAGAAATTAGGTGTTATAATGAAAAAAAATAATAAGTTAAATAAAATAGTAATTTTATCAATAATTGCTGTTATTTTTACCATTTCATTAGTAATCTTTATCCTTAATTACACAAAAGATGATTCTAGTTTATCAATTATTGAAAAGAATTGGATTAGTAGTCATAATAATAATGTTATTGACATCAGCGTTTATAATGATGTTCCTATTTATGGACAAGATGGTGAAGGAATAATTTTTTCTTTCCTAGATGAATTTACTAATACATATAATATTCAGTTTAACAAAGTATCATATTTAACAGATAGCAAAGCTAGTTTAAAGGATGCTGCTTTTAGAATTCTCGATTTTAATCAAGAATTAACTGATAATGATATTGAAATATATAAAGATTATTATGTTATTGTTGGTAAAGAAACTAATACCATTAATGATATTTCTGATTTAAAAGGTTCTACTTTAGGAGTGCTTGATAATGATTTAGCAAATATCAAATACTATCTAAATGATGGTGAAGATATTAAAGTAGTTAGTGCTAAATCATTTGAGGAACTATTAAATTTTCTAAATGGTAAAGAAATTGATTACGCGGCTATTCCAAGCAATCTATATTTAGATGATATTCTAAAAAATGAATTATCAATTGTTTATCATATTAGTGAAGTATATAAAAAATATGTTTTAACAATTAGTAATGATAAAACTTTAAAGAGTATCATGAATAAGTTTAATACGATTTATACTAATGGTAACGAAGAAACTAAATATAAAGAATTCTTCTTAAATACATTCTTTAAGTATCGTAATATTACTGAAGCCGAAAAAATGAGTTATAATGCTAGCTCATATGTATATGGCTATACTATTAATATGCCATTTGAAAGTTCAGTAAATAAAGAATATGTTGGTACCATCTCTAACTACTTAAATGGTTTTGAGGAAATGGCTAATGTTGATTTTAGAATTGTTGAATATCCAAGCATCTTAGAATTAAAACAAGCCTTATCACAAGGCGAAGTTGATCTAATATTTGCTAACTTTAATCCAACTGGCGTCAATGTCGATCTCTTAAAAACAAACAGTCCATTTAAAGAAGAATATGTTGTTTTAAGTAAAGAACCTATTTTAGTCAATTCTATCAGAAGCCTTAAAGGTAATGATATTTATGCAGTAAGTAATACTTATATTTATGATTATTTAGTAGAAAATGGTATTACACCAAAAGCATTTTCAAATACTGATAATCTTTTAAGAGGTATAAATAGTGATAGTATCGTCATGATTGATCGTGATACTTATGAATACTATAAGGATAATAAATTCAAGAATTTTAAAATTATCTATCAAGATACTCTAAAAAATGATTATAGTTTTGTTATCCGTGATGTTAATAAGAATAGTACTTTCTATCAATTATTTAATTATTATGTATCAAGTATCAATTACAAACGTATTAAGTATGATTATCATACTGATTATATTGTTAATTCAAGTTCAAGACTAAATGAAATGTTAAAATATTTATTTATTGTTTTAGGTATCACATTCTTCTTATTAGTACTATTAATTGCTATTTTAAAAGCAAAGACTAAGAAAAAAGATATTAATAAAGAAGATAAAATGAAGTTTATCGATGTTATGACTTCATTAAAGAATCGTAACTATCTAAACTATAATATTAAAATCTGGGAAGATAATGTTATCTATCCACAAGCAATCGTGATTATCGATTTAAACAATATTAAGTATATAAATGATAATTATGGCCATGAAGAGGGCGATGAAGTTATCAAAAAAGCAGCTGGTATTTTAATTAATAATCAGCAAGAAAATACTGATATAGTTAGAACCGATGGTAATGAATTCCTAATTTACATGGTTGGTTACGATGAAAAACAAGTAATTGAATTTACTAGAAAATTAAGTAAAGACCTAAAGGAATTACCACATAATTTTGGCGCTGCTTTAGGTTACAGTATAATAACTGATGATGTAAAAACAATTGATGATGCTATTAACGAAGCTACCTTATCAATGCGCCAAGCCAAAGAAAAATTATAATAAGGAGAATAAAATGGAACGAATTAAGGGGTATTTAAAAAAACTATTTAATATCTTAAAAAAACCAGAAATGGCTATCTTACCATCTAATATTGCTTTCAATATTATTTTGGCAATAATTCCACTTTTGACAATTGTTGTTTTGATTGCCTCTTACTTCGATATCTCCATCGATTTAATAACCGATCTTGTATCGAACGTCATGCCTAAACAAGTAAGTGACATCGTCATTGATGTTATTTCTGGTAAAGGATTTGATAAAAGTATAGGTTTTTTCAATATAATTGCCTTTCTAATTGCTTCGAATGGTACTTATGCCATTATTAATACTTCCAATACCTTATATAAAATAAGAAAAAAAGATTGGTTAAAAGATCGAATCAGTTCTATTGTATTATTATTCATTATTATAATTCTTTTTGTCTTCTTATTAATTGTTCCAATATTTGGTGATAATATTATTACCTTAATGACTAATGCCAAATTATTATCGAATTATGCTGATGAGACTATCATATTATTCAATATTATAAAATGGCCAATTACCTTACTTATTATTTACTTAAATATTAAATTGATTTATACAATTGCTCCAAGTAAAAATATCAAGAGCGAAGAAACGACATATGGTGCTGCTTTTACCACGATTGGTTGGGCAATTTCTACCGTAATTTTTAAACTATATATCAATCATTTTGCTAGATATGATATTATCTATGGTAATTTAGCATCGATCATTATCATGATGGTTTGGATGTTCTTCGTATCTTATATCTTTGTTTGGGGTATGGCAATCAATGTTTCAAGAAAAGAAGAACAAGAACTAGTTGAAGAACAAAATAGGTTGGAAGCAGAAAGACTAGAGCAAGAAAGATTAAAGAAAGAAAAGAAAGAAGCCAAAAAGAAACAAAAAACTAATAAAGCAAAGAAATCTAAAATGTCACAAGAGTGACATTTTATTTTTTTAAATTAATTGACTATAATAATTATAAATGATAGAATTGTATTAGGATGATAATAAAAGAGGTGGCAAAATATGTATAGTTCTACATATTACAAAAATCAAGTAAATAAATACAAAAATATTAAAAGTAAATTACAAAATAAAATTATCAATTTTGATAATACAATTGATAGATTAAATTATGCTAACCAGTTTTTTCTAAACCAAAACAAATTAATGATGATAGGCGAACAACTAGATGGTGGAGGAACCCATGAATTACTAGAAGAAATTAAAAATGCTAGATCGTGTATCGTTAGTATTATTGATGAGTGTGATCAAAAAATTGCTGAAAATGAAGAATTATATAGACAAGCAATAGCTAATGAATTAGAAAATAAAGAAGAGGGGGACGAAAATGAATACTAAAGCTGATGTTTCTATTGAACCCACAATCTTATATTATAGTAGTAAAGCTTTTACTAGTGCAAAGCAAAGTATTGAAGAATTAGCGACAGATATTAATAGTGTAAGCATTACTGATAGTGAATTATTTATCATTGATTCATTAGATAAAGCAAAAAAAATAATTAATATGGCGCAATATAAAGCAAATGAAATTGAAGAGAGACTAACTAGTATTACTAATAGTATGAAAGAAATTGATCCAATGGTAACAATGCTCTTTGATTATTATGATGAAAACAGTATTGAAATAAGTGATATAATAAACGAAGTAGAAAAAGTATCTAAAACTGCGGCTGAGAAACAAGAAGATCTTTTTGCAGAAGTAGATTACTACGATCAATATATTGAAGAAAAAAGTCCTAGACTAGCAGAACTACATAAACAAATTGATGAATTAGAATCACAAAAAAACAATCTTACTCCAAGTAGAATGTCAGCTCAAGATGCTATTGCTTATAAAGAGCGTAAAGAAGCAATAGGTGCACAATTAAATGAGTTAACTGAAGAATATGCAACTTTACTTCAAGATTTAATGTTAATGAAACAACTTAGAAATTTT